>Ga0307422_1000282_pt1 | contig 29941 bp, 18 predicted proteins | sample SalMarWE160290MG_FD_202153 | JGI IMG/M metagenome (GOLD analysis project Ga0307422, IMG submission 202153) | Salt marsh sediment microbial communities from the Plum Island Ecosystem LTER, Massachusetts, United States - WE1602-90 | ecosystem: Environmental > Aquatic > Marine > Intertidal zone >...
ATCTTTCTCCCAGGGAAGCATGGTCTTCGACAAGTACGGGATAAATGATGGATTAAATGAAAACAACATCAAGGTGATTGTACAGGATACAACAGGCTTTATCTGGATCGGGACAAATGGAAATGGGATTAACAAATTTGATGGCTATAGATTGATAAAAGTTATATTTTTATAAGTTATACCAGACCAAAGGCAATTTAATATAGTGCTAATTATGCGACATAAAATGTCGTATAATGTAAGTGCATTATGTTAAAGTTGCTTTGATCTTATATACAAACTTGCCGTTATTAAAACTCTCAGATTTATATTTCCAATAGGGAGAAGGGGAGGGCTGCCCGTTTAATGCCGGGGGTAACACTCTTTTTGCGACTGAAAGGAGTGAAATGGGTGTGAATTACTAGGTAATATGTTGATAATTAATAATAAAATTAGCTGTAATGATTTCAAAATCAGAGTATTTTATTATAATATTATTCATTAAATAAATGGAATTTCATAATTATAGAACTTAGAAACAGATATGATCTTTCATTTATGTTAAGCTAATATAATTCTTATTCTATGGATATTACTAACTGATTTAATTATGGATCTTTTTGAAGTACAAATAATAGATTTTAAATCTATTAAGGATTTAACGATTTCAATCGAGAAGAGCGTTTTATGTTTGGTTGGAATAAACGAATGTGGCAAGACAAGTATTATAGAAGCAATTAGTTACTTAAACTTACTCAAGCAATTTGACGACCTAAATCTTACTAATAAACTTTCAGAAAGAGAAGGCAAATATTTACCTTACATTGCTGGACGCTTTAATCTTGAAAAATCAGAATTTGAAGAAGCCCAAGATATCTTTTCTGAAGACTATTTTAAAGCTGATTTTTTGCAGACCATTAATAAAAATTTTAGGACCAGCAAAAGTAGAATTGTTCTAGAAATTGAAAGATGGGGTAATTCAAGTGATGAGATTGAAATAAGCTTAATTACGGAAGATAAAAAAAATGCAGTAAAACTTAAGGAACAATTGAAAGATAAAAGGCAGTATAATAAATTATTACAGGATGTATCAAATAGACTGCTTCCAGAAATTGAGTTTTACTCAAATGATGAATTAAGCCTCGAGCCTGCAACAATTGATGATTTAAAGGGTAGTAAGAAAGACCATGAATCAATGCGTCGATTATTGACTTTGGCCAAATGCACGGATTATGATATTTTTAAATCTAAAAAAGTATTCCAAGCTACAGAGAAATATTCATTACAAATTAGTCAATTATTTAAAAAATATTATTTACAAGATTCCAATCTATCCTTCAAAATATCCTATAACGATAATAAAGTGAGTATTCTTGTTCAAGAGAAAATCCCTGGACGAGATGATGAATTTTTTGAACTAAGTGAAAGAAGCCCCGGATTTCAATATTTCTTTGCCTTTATCGTAAATAAACACTTTCTCACCAGAAAAAACAATAGGAATCAAATCTTTTTACTTGATGAACCAGGCTCGAATCTACATCCAAAAGGAGCACGGGATCTATTAAAAACTTTTCGTTCCATAACAAATAGTAGCAGTCAAATTCTATATACCACCCACAATCTTTTCTTAGTCATAAGAGATGATATTGACAGTATACTTTATATTAGAAAGGATAATTCCAATTTAGGTACGTATATTCAAAATAAGGTTTATAGAAATAACTTTGAAGTTCTTCGAAAGGAACTTGGGGTTTTTTTAAATGATTCATTTCTTGTTGGTGATATAAATATCATTGTAGATGGATCAACTGAGAAGTATGCCTTACCAAGGTTGTTTAATTATTTCTCTCTCGAAAAAAACAAGTTTCCATTCCTTGAATGGATGAACATATTTAGTGCTGAAGGAACAACAGAAATTAAATCCGCGATACGATATATTAATTCTTTAAATCTAAAAGGAATTGTGCTTTTTGATTCGGATGATATTTCAAGAGTTATTCGAAAAAACGAGAAGGTTTCAGAAATTCTCAATACCAGTAATTGGGAAGAAGTAACAATTAATGACGCTTTTAATAACAATGCAAATAGAGTATTTGAGGATCTTTTTCCCCAACAGCTATATATTAATGCATATAATAAGTTTTATCATGAAATGTCATCTGTTATTGACTTTAAGACTTCATTTAAGGATATTAAACTAGAGAGTGTAAAGGAGATTAAAACTCCAATTGTTGATTTACTGAGAGAACATTACTTGAAACATTTATACTCTGGTGAAGAGCCTAAGAATAGGAAAGAAACAATAAATAAGGTTGGTATTATGAGATATCTTCTTGATGATATTTTTGGTCTAAATGAAAAGGACAGGAGGGAAGCACTAAAATATGTAGAAAAACTTTTCAATCTAATTAGCAATAAAACTAATAAACTACTCAATTGAATTAGACATGATCAAGCATAAATTGTTTTTAATTAAAATAGGAGAATCAGGTAGAATAAATCAAAATAATTCTGCTGTATCTGAGATTTCAAAATTTCTGAAGAACGAAAATTATACCTATGTGAATCATTCAATCACTACCGTTGTGGATAGTGATATTGAGAATATTGCTGGTCAAACTGCTCACAAACCTGATCAACATCCACAATTTTTCTCTTTCAAAACAAGATCTAAATATCTAGTTATAAGCTTAATATATGAAGATAGTACTATTGTTGAATCATTGAATAAAGATGCTGGAAAGATTTCAAACAAGAAATCCATATCTGAAAACTCAAAACCAATAACAGCAAATCCTCTATACGATATTATCAAAAATGAACAAGAAGAAAACAAGAAAGATCAGAAAAGCGATTAATTCTAAATAAACATTTATCTATAAACAAAATCGAAAAAGATGAATCCTACTGATATTTTAAATTCGCTAATAGGCTTTTTTTGGAAATATATTGAGAACAGAAGAAAAATTCGTTTTACAGTTCATAGTGGCTTTTTTTCAGGAATAAAAGACAAATATCTATTTCTTAATGTTACAAATCTTTCGAATGAAAGAGAGATTGAAGTAACCCATGTCTATTTTAGAAAGCATACAGGGCAAATAGGTGTAATCCATAATGATAGACCATTACCTAGAAGATTAAAAGCAGATGAAACTTGGGAGATATGGTATAAATTTGAAGATCTACCGGTTAGTATAAAAAGAAATCCATATAACAAAGGTAGGGTACGTTTATCTTCAGGTAGAATTATCAAATCCAGGCATAATAAAAATGTACCTAGCACCGGTACTGTACCTGGGGGGTCCGTTAATGTCCCTTAATATTATAGCTGTGAAATAGATATTAATGCTGAATTTGGTTCCAGTGCGCAGGCCAGAAGAAATAGCGGGCCAGAGCCAGCGGGAATGGGCAATGGCTAGAAAAATCCACAAGGTGCCTCGCATTTTCGTTGTGCGATTTTTGTTGCTATTGCACAGGGCGGGCTGAAGCATTATTTCTTCTTGAATTTTCGTTTCTTTTGTTTCAAGACAAAAGAAATGCCGCCCGGCACGAGGGCATGAAAGAATTTGAAGGAAAAGTATAATCCATTATAATATTATTATGTTAAATAGAAATTGGTGTTTCTCAATACGGTAGGGGAATACCGGAATGATAGCATGTGTATAGCAAACTGAGCGAGGTAAGGAGCGAATATGCGTATACTCTTGCGGTTAAGAGGTCAAATATCTCATTTATAAGCGTTTAAGCTATATAGAACTTAAACAGCGCGGTGGGCATTATTGTCTTATAGCTGTGCGGCCGGCGTTGAGGCTGTGGAAGTGATAAACAAATAAAATTTGTACATTCTTCACAAATTTTATTTTTTGCGCTTTGGAGCAGGCCGTGCGGCTACTTAATATAGTGCTAATTATGCGACAAATGATTAACGCTACGGCGTTTTATGAGGTTTTCAATGAGATTGTATGGTTTTAAACGAGCGTTTAATCCTGGCTACGTGAAGCTCTATTTAATATAATATCCATTATACTTGACCACTTGGGTTTTTTCTGAGCGCTGAGGAGAAATTGCTTCTGGGACGAGAAATCAATTTTACGGATATATTATAGGGCAGTATGCAAATAACACCGAGAAATTGCTTTAACATATGAAAAACAGCTTGGGTAATACTGCCATTATCAAACTAACAGCTGTGGAAACTTTCTTTAACATAAAATCATTACCGTACTAAAACTGAAGTCTTAGTACTGATTCTATGTTAAATAGCAAAGCTATACGAAAGTTTCCTCATAAAACGGGAAACGCAATTTCTCTGCGGTTGTCGTATAATTAATATTATGTTAAATTGAAAATGTTAAGAGAAAGGAGACGTTTATAATCTCCCTTCCTATTTGTGTTTTTTAAAATTCCTTTATTTAACCCCGCCCGCTTCGGTTGGTGGCGGCAATGCTTCCAGTTTCGCTTTCATTTCTTCGTACTTATCATTCATCTGCATACGATAATACAAAGTTTTAAGGGTTTCAATGGTCTGCCTTTCCTTGGGATCGATCTGATGTGCCTTTTCCATATAAGGCAGTGATTTTGCCAGCACTACATCGGCTGCATCGACAGCAACACCATAATCCCTGGCTATACGTATACTCTCGGCGTCCTTATACATCTGGTAAGCACGGTTGTAATAAATCACCCCTATATTATAATAGGCATCGAAAAAGGTCGTATCCATATCAATACACTTCTGATAGGTTGTCAGTGCCTTCTCCTGGTCTCCCATTTTATCGTACAGCGATCCTTCAGCCGATATATAGGACAAATTTTTAGGATCTTCTTCTTGTGCCAGTTTCAGGTATTCCATGGCTTCTTCCGCCATGCCCGATAAAAGATAATAGTTAATAAGCTCCCGAAGCACCATCTGATTCGAGGGAAACAACTTAAAACCTCTCTCAAGGGCTCTGATTCCACTTGCAGTATCTCCAACCTCCAGGTATTTAATTTTCAGGTATATATACAATTCCGGCTCAGGATAGTTGTATTTGGCGGCCTTTTCAAAATATTCAATAGCTTCGTTGTTCATTTCGGCCCGGTAGGCTGCCATTCCTGCATAAAAAAGCAATGTAGTGTCCACAATACCTTCCATCACTGGCTTTTCGTTGATAATCCCGATAGATGAAAATGACTTATGAGATGCGGCGAAATCAGGCAGGTAGTATTCTTCAATTCCCAGTCTTTCAAAATGCAGCGTAAGCTTGGTGTAGTCCTCCTTGATCTTCTTACTTAATTTGCCAATAGTATCAATTTTCTGGGCCATTTCAAGCGATCGTAAAGCTTCGTGAAGTGGATTATCATATAATACTTCCAGCTCTTCGAAATTTTCAACTACACCGTTTTTCAATTTAATCTTCAGCTTGTCGTAGATCAGTTCCTCAAATTGATTGCCTTCATCATCCTGCCAGGTCTTTTTATCATCCGGATTAGGATAAATAAGATTTACGTGGATCTGCTGTGTACCCGGCTGAAGAAACTGACGATGCAGATTAAATATATCCATCATCAGTTCGGCACGCGAAATCCAGAATTTGGCACTGGACGACTTTTTCTCATCAGCCAGACCTTCTTCGCTCTTCTTGAGCTTGTTTTTATAAATCGAAAAGTTAGATTCAGGTGTACCTGTTGCCATATCGGCTTGTGCATCAATCCCCTGGGCAGGGATTAAAAAAATAAGTGTAAGAAAAAACAATAATCTATTCATTTTCATAGTGTTTTAGAATTCATTTAACAGTAAATTTAATAGACTGCCGCACCCAGCAGCAGGGCAAATTTAATAAATCCATTATTATAAATAGTATAACGTGGTTATTCCATAATATTATACTATGCTTAGTCATTATTCTCCGGGGTATCGGGAGGTATAGCTTCTATTCCCTGTATATCCTCCTCCTCATCTTCATCATTTTTCAGAACACTTGCTACTGCAGCAATCGTATCGTTCTCACGCAGGTTGATTAATTTCACACCCTGTGTGGCCCTGCCGGCTATTCGTACGCTCTGTACTGCAAGTCGTATGGTAATTCCCGAGCGGTTGATGATCATCAGGTCATCCTGGTCCGATACTGATTTAATACTGATCAAAGCACCTGTTTTTTCGGTAATATTAATAGTTTTAACTCCCTTGCCCCCGCGGTTTGTAATGCGGTAATCCTCCAGATAGGTACGTTTTCCGAAGCCCTTTTCAGAGACTACCAGTAAAGTAGTATCTTCATTATCCGAATCAGCAATGACCATTCCAATCACTGCATCTTTCGCATCCTTTAGTCTGATTCCACGCACACCGGTAGCAGTGCGTCCCATATTACGAACGGTACTTTCAGGGAAGCGTATAGCCTTTCCCGACCTCAGAGCCAAAATCAGATGCATATTACCAGTTGTAAGTCGGGCCTGGATCAGACTATCGCCATCCCTCACTCCTATGGCAATGATCCCATTTTGCCGGGGCCTGCTGTAGGCTTCCAGGGCCGTTTTTTTAATGACCCCGAACTTCGTGGCCATAACAATATATTTATCTTTAAGATACTCAGTATCAGAGAAATTCTTAACGTTAATGAAAGCTTTAACTTTATCTTCGCTCTCAATGTGAATGAGATTCTGAATGGCCCTTCCCTTTGAAGTACGGGTTCCTTCAGGTATAGCATATACCTTGAGCCAGAAGCACTTACCATTTTCAGTAAAAAACAGCATGGTATTATGCATGGTAGCATGAAACATATGCTCGAGGAAATCCTCGTCGCGTGTATCGCTTCCGCGGCTGCCAATACCACCCCTGTTTTGTATACGGAAATCACTGAGAGGTGTGCGCTTCATATAACCCAGGTGGGAAATTGTGATAAGCATATCATCATCGGCATAGAAATCTTCAGGATTGAATTCTTCAGCGTTGGGAACAATCTCGGTGCGTCTTTCGTCACCAAATTTTTCCTTAACTTCAATTAACTCATCCTTAATGATCTTCATCCGGATTTCCTCGCTATCCAGTATTTCCTTCAGCCAGGCAATATGTTTCATCAATTCACTGTACTCGATCTTCAGCTTCTCGATTTCCAGACCGGTAAGCCGTTGAAGTCGCATTTCCAAAATAGCCTTTGCCTGAAGCTCTGAAAGCTGAAAATTCGCCATCAGACCGTCGCGGGCTTCATCGGGTGTCTTGGAGGAACGTATCAGTTTAATAACAGCATCGATATTATCTACGGCAATAATCAAACCTTCCAGTATATGCGCTTTCTTTTCCGACTGATCCAGGTCATACTCGGTACGCCTTATCACCACTTCGTGCCGATGTTCTACAAAATACCTGACAAGCTGCAATAAATTGAGCATGCGGGGGCGTCCTTTAACCAGTGCAATATTATTAACGTTAAAGCTGGTCTGTAACTGCGAAAGTTTGAACAATTTGTTTAATACAACCCCCGATTGTGCCTCTTTTTTAAGTATTATCACAACCCGCAAACCATTGCGGTCCGACTCATCGTTGATATAAGAAATTCCTTCCAGTCTTTTCTCGTTAATCATTTCGGCAATCTTGCGGATCATTTCCGCTTTGTTCACCTGATAAGGAATTTCTGTGATTACGATGCATTCACGGCCCGACGATGTTATTTCTATCTCGGTCTTTGCCCTGATGACAATCCTGCCCCTTCCCGTTTCATAAGCTTCCTTAACACCTGTAAATCCATAAATGATACCGCCTGTAGGAAAATCGGGGGCTTTTATATGTAGCATGAGATCCTCTATGGTAACCTCATGGTTATCGATATAAGAAATAATGGCATCGCATACTTCCCGCAGATTATGAGGAGCCATATTGGTGGCCATGCCCACTGCAATTCCCGATGCGCCGTTTACCAGCAAATTTGGAATTCGTGTAGGCAATACAGAAGGCTCTTCCAGTGTATCGTCGAAATTGAGCTGAAAATCAACTGTGTTTTTGTCAATATCGGCAAGTGTTTCCTCAGCAATTTTCTGCAGCCGGGCTTCTGTGTACCGCATAGCGGCGGGACTATCGCCGTCCATAGAACCAAAATTACCCTGTCCGTCTACCAGCGGATAACGCAAGGACCAGTTCTGTGCCATGCGTACCATAGCATCATACACCGAGCTATCGCCATGCGGATGATATTTACCCAGCACCTCTCCTACTATTCTTGCCGATTTTTTAAAGGGACGATTCGACATAACTCCCAATTCGGACATACCATACAGAACCCTTCGATGAACCGGTTTTAAGCCATCTCTCACATCAGGCAATGCCCTCGAAACTATAACCGACATCGAATAGTCGATGTAGGCTGATTTCATTTCTTCCTCGATATTGATTTTTAAAATCCTTTCTCCTTCAGCCATCGAATGATATTATATATTTATATTGTGGAAAAATATTATTAAATTTATTAGAAAATAAGCATGCTAAAGTAGATATTTATGGCGGGAAAACGTCAAAAAAAATGAGTGTAATTATCAACAAAACCTGTTTATAATACCTTGTTAATTATTACTATATTTGTCGTACTCCAAGCGCTGCAAATTCTAATAACTGAAAGGAAAATATCATAGGTATGGATGCTAAGTTTTCACAACGGATAAAGGATGTACTATCATATAGTAAAGAAGAAGCTATAAGGCTTGGTAATACAGAGATTGCACCCGAACATCTTTTCCTCGGAATTTTACGGGAAGGAGAAGGCATTGCCATCGATGTGCTTGTAACTCTGGGAGCCAATCTCTATGAGCTAAGAAAAGAAGTGGAAGGATCATTGAATCCCTCCGGGCCTATAAAGGTTACACGCGCCGATAATATCCCGCTTCTTAAATCTTCGGAACGCATACTTAAGCTGGTATATCTCGAAGCTAAATCGCTAAAAAAATCAACTATAGATACAGGTCATCTCCTGCTGGCTATCTTAAAGGAAGAAACCGGCAATGTACGGAAAGTACTGGGAACGCATGAAATTGATTATGAAAGTGTCCGGAGGGAACTCGAGAAAGAAAACTCCGACTCGGTCGAACACTCCGATCCAAAGGCTGAATTCCCCAGCGATGAAGATGAACCGGGAAGCACATTCGGACCTCAAAAAAGTGGTGGCAGTCCCGAATCGGGTTCCAAATCGGGCTCTGAAACTCCCGTACTGGACAATTTTGGAATCGATCTTACCAAAGCAGCTGAAGAGGACCGGCTCGATCCTATAGTTGGTCGTGAAAAAGAAATTGAACGTCTGGCACAAATTCTCAGCCGCCGCAAGAAAAACAATCCCATTCTTATTGGTGAACCCGGTGTTGGCAAATCGGCAATAGTCGAAGGACTTGCCCTACGGATAATGAAACGCAAAGTGAGCCGTGTATTATTCGGCAAGCGTGTGGTCACACTCGACCTGGCTTCGATTGTTGCAGGAACCAAATACCGCGGACAGTTTGAAGAACGTATGAAAGCCATACTGAACGAATTGCAGAAAACTGCCGATGTTATCCTGTTTATCGATGAAATTCATACCATTGTTGGAGCCGGAGGAGCAACCGGATCGCTCGATGCCGCCAACATGCTGAAACCCGCCCTTGCCCGCGGCGATATTCAATGTGTTGGAGCCACAACACTGGATGAATACCGGCAACATATCGAGAAAGACGGAGCCCTGGAACGAAGATTTCAAAAAGTGATGGTGGAACCCACCAGCGAAGAAGAAACCCAGGAGATTCTCAATAATATCAAGGAACGTTACGAAGATCATCATAACGTAATTTATACTCCCGAAGCAATAACTGCCTGCGTACACCTTACCAACAGGTATATTACCGACAGGCACCTGCCTGATAAAGCCATCGATGCACTTGACGAATCGGGTTCACGCGTTCATATTTCCAATATTATTGTGCCTGATATCATTCTGGACCTTGAACAAAAGGTTGAAGAAACAAAAAAGGAAAAAATCACGGCAGTAAAAAATCAGAATTTTGAAAAGGCTGCCAGTTTCCGCGATAAGGAAAAAGAATATATCGAACAACTCGAAGAGGAAAAAATACGCTGGGAAAAAGAGCTTGCACGTAATCGTGAGATTGTTGATGAGGAAAAGGTAGCCGAGGTGGTTGCCATGATGACGGGCATTCCTGTTCAGAGAATCGCTCAGGCCGAAGGTATCCGCTTACTGAATATGGGCAAAGAACTTAGCGCCAGTGTTATTGGTCAGGTTGAAGCGGTTTCAAAAGTTGTCAAATCGATACAGCGCAACCGCGCCGGATTAAAGGACCCTAACAAGCCTATCGGAACTTTTATATTTCTTGGTCCCACAGGTGTTGGTAAAACTCAGCTGGCAAAAGTGCTGTCCAGTTATCTTTTTGAAAGTACCGACAACCTGGTTCGTATCGATATGAGCGAGTACATGGAAAAATTCTCTGTCTCACGTCTGGTTGGAGCCCCTCCGGGTTATGTCGGATATGAAGAGGGCGGACAACTCACCGAAAAAGTGCGGCGCAAACCCTATTGCGTGGTATTGCTCGATGAAATTGAAAAAGCCCACCCCGATGTCTTCCATATTTTATTGCAGGTGCTAGATGAAGGGCAACTTACCGACAGCCTGGGAAGAAGAGTGGATTTCAGAAACACTATTGTTATAATGACTTCTAACATTGGTACACGGCAAATTAAGGACTTTGGACAGGGAGTTGGATTTAACACGACAGCAAAAAAGACGCAGATGAGCGATTACACAAAGAGTGTAATACAGAATGCCTTAAAAAAAGCTTTTGCCCCTGAGTTTCTGAATCGTATCGACGATGTGGTATTGTTTAATGCCCTTACAAAAGAGGATATCTTTAAAATCATTGATATCGAGCTTGACGGACTCTATAATAGAATCATTAAGCTGGGATATAAAATTAAGCTTTCCGAGGTAGCAAAAAGTTTTATAGCCGAAAAGGGTTACGACATTCAGTTCGGTGCCCGACCTTTGAAGAGAGCCATCCAGAAATACCTGGAGGACCCTATGGCCGAAGTACTTATCCGATCGGAAATTAAAGAAGGAGATACTATTTCGGTTGGATTCAGTAAAAAGAATGAAGAAATAACTATTAAAGTAATCCAGAAAGAAAAGGGTAACCAGAAGCTAGCTGCTAAAAATAAAGAGGAGTAGTTAGTTAAATTTATTATTTCTAAGGCTGTCTGTTCATTATTTATACAGGCAGTCTTTTTTTTTAACCTGTCCAGGTTTTTATAAGTAAGGGCTCAGTATCCGGTTAACAATTATAGAAAAAATCTATTTAAGGTTTCAACCAAATAAGTATCTTTGGTTCAAATAGCTTTATGACTTCTATGCATTCTATAATTGTAGGATAGTCCTTACGGACTTATGCAATCACGAGATGCTTTATTGTTCATCCGTTAATTTATCTAATATTTAACGGGCAATATTTCCATAAATAAAGTTAACTCCATAAACATAATATTAATAGTAATTAATAACTTATGCTATATTATTGTATAGTATAGTCAAATAAATTCAAGTCATGAATGAATATTTCTACGAAGTTTTTGAGAATATACCCCGTCAGGGACCCGGATTGAAAGAATCGACACAACAAGCGTTTAACTTTATTAAAAGTTATCTTCCCTCGCGGCCTGAAATACTTGATATAGGCTGCGGGAAAGGTGTACAAACCATTGAACTCGCAAAAATAAGCCATGCAAAAATTACGGCTATCGATAATCACCAATATTTCCTCGATTGCCTTGAGAAGGCAGCTCAGAAGGAAGGACTAGCGGAAACAATATCCTGTATCAATGCCGATATGTCAGAATTACCTTTCGGCGGTGAACTATTTAATGTGATCTGGTCAGAAGGAGCCGTATTTATTATTGGAATGAAAGAGGGTTTAAAACAATGGAAAAAATTCCTGAAAAGGGATGGCTTTCTTGTGTTAACCGACCTGGTATGGCTCCGGGAAGACAGGCCTGCTGAATTGACTCAACACTGGAAGAAAGAATGTCTTACGGTTTTGAACATTGAACAGACGCTCGAAGCTGCCCGGCAGGAAGGATACCGTTTAATTGATCATTTTACGCTACCTCGTAAAGGCTGGATAGAGGAGTTCATTTCGTACCTGGAGGAGATAATAACGCTTCTGAGAGCAAAATATGCTACAATAAAAGAGGCTCAGGAAACTTTCAACTCTATTGAATTTGAAAATGAGATAGTTAAAAAATACCTCGATTATTGCGGATATGAATTTTTCATCTGGAAAAACTGATGGGACAAATTAATGCAATTTGATCCTACGGAAATTATTTATTTTCAATAAATTACAAATTACCGGGTAAACCATTTTTTCTGGCTTTATCCGGTTTTTTCATGATACAAAATGAAATAGTATTTTTTTTCTTAGTAAGGGTAAGTGCCTGTTGAAATGTAATAGTATAAAATTCCAACGCCATCATGAAAAAAATTCTAAGTATTTTTATTATTACTATCGCATTTTGTTATTCTAATTTGCTCTTTGCACAAACAATCGATGTCGACGGCGTAGAGCGCTCCTATCTGATTCATGTTCCCGATAACCTGCCGGTAAGTGAAGATGTTCCGGTTGTTATCGCCCTTCATTATCTGGGTTGTACAGCAGCTTCATTTGAATCCATCACTTCCTTTAGTTTAAAGGCTGATCAGGAAGAATTTATTGCAGTATATCCGCAGGGCGTAGGCAACTCCTGGAATGCAGGTTCCTGCTGTGATCCGGCTGCCAGTGAGGGCGTCGACGATATCGGTTTTATTACAGCATTGATCGATACGTTGATCGAAGAAAATCCCGTGGATCCAGAGAAAGTATTTCTTGCAGGTTTTTCAAATGGTGCCATAATGGGTTACGCTCTGGCCAATGTTCTTTCTGAAAGAATTGCAGGCTATGCAGCCGTAGCCGGATTACTCGCCATGGATGTGGCTCCTCCCACTCATCCTGTTCCTATCCTCCATATTCACGCACTGGATGATAGTTCTGTTGATATTAATGGTATGTGGGGCTATCCATCGGTGTACGATCTGCTCGATGACTGGAAAACCATCAATGGTATAACTGCCGAACCCGATACTTTTCGTAACGACAGCAAAATTAAAGGCATCCTCTATCCATCTGAGGATAGTACTGCTAACGTCATGCTTTACCTGAGTGAGACAGGAGGACATCAGTGGAATCTCAATTCCAGATTGGGAACCACTAACAGGATGTGGGAATTCTTCTCTTCAGGTATTAACAAAACCTATGTTATTTACGATACGATACCTGAGGGACCTCGTCAGCGCGATTTCAAAATCCAAATTCCAAGCCGATTCTTTTATTCAGTAGATACTACTGAGAAATATCCTCTGATTCTGGCAGCTCATGGATGGAATAGCAATGCCCAGGAAATGGAACAAATGACAGGCCTTAGCGCAAAAGCAAATCGCAGCAATTTCTTTATGGCTTACCTGCACTATGTGGGTCCCCCACCCGATTTAAGCTGGAATTACTTCATGGATGAGGAAAAACCCGATGATATTGGCTATAGTAAGGCTGTTATTGATACCATGTTTATCCGTTTCCCGATTGACTCAACTAAGGTTTTCGTTATAGGCTTTTCCGATGGCTGCGGACTGGCCAACAGGCTGGCATTTGAAACCGATGGATTGATTAATGCCATAGGTACAGTCGGAGGTATGGTAACTTTCGATGCGGAAGTAGAAACAAATCCTGTAAGAATGATCCACCTGCATGCGAAAAATGATCCTTCAGTAAATTATTCAAATGTCAGGAATACTGCACTTAACTATTGGCTAACGGTTAATGATTGTAATAATGATCCTGACACTGTATACAACGAACAGGACTATGTTGGTGAAGTATGGACAAATTCCGAAAGCGATACTACGATCCTTTTTTATACATTACCCTGGGACCAGCATGCATGGCCCGTGAATAACGGCACAACGATGAAAGTTTCAGCCACCGACCTGATTTGGGATTTCTTTGATACCGGAATCGCTTTCCCAACTATTCCGCCAGTCGAAGGTCTGTCTGATTATGCAGTTAAGCCCGATTTACTCAAAGTTTTTCCTAATCCTGCCAGGGAAGAGATTGCAATTACTATTGATCTTGAGCAGACTGATAATCTTATTCTCCAAGTATTACAAACCAACGGTAAAATAATCCGATCCGTTGACCTTGGTTATGCCAATTCAGGCCTGAACCAGTATCAATTCGATTTTTCTGATTTATCGAAAGGATATTATTTGCTGCGTGTTAAAGGTAATACTACCATACAATGCAGTGCGTTTCTCTTATATTAAAAGTTTAGTATTTTTTTTCATAGATCAAATCCAACCTTAGGATTAATGGGTGAAGGAGAGTTGTTAGAAGTAACTTCTCTCCTTCTATTGTACTGAATCATTGCTTTTCTTGGAAATTAATAGATGATCTCTATTGACTATTTCAAATTTTTTCAATAATCTTGAATATTTCAACCTATTCAAGTATTCCCTGTTAATGAAAGAAATTACCGTAATTCTCTGTTGCACCTGGAAATTTGCCCTAACTTTTCCTGTTGCTGTATTTGGAATGAAGTTTTCATTCTGGAAGACTATAGTGTTTACTAATATCGGGGGCCTGCTGGGCCTGCTTTTCTTTATCTACCTTTCTAAGACATTGATATTTTTCTGGAGTAAATATATTGCTTCACTATTCGGACAAAGGTATTCTAAAAAGCGGAAGTTTACCCGGCGAAATCGCTTTGTTGTGATGATAAAAAGGAAATACGGACTGCCTGGAATTGTAATCCTCTCTCCTATCATACTATCAATCCCGGTGGGTGCATTTCTGACTACAAAATACTATGGAACCCGGATCGATAAAATTATCTGGTTACTGGCAGGACAAATAGGCTGGTCGTTTATATACACATACTTTTATATGTACATACAGGTTTCAGTATAATCAGACTATTTCATTTTCCTGGTCCGATTGTCAATAAATCTGTGTTTTGCTCTTTAGCGAATTGTCCAATTATTTAACAAAGAACATGTCTCAGGAATTAACTAAAGTTAAAATGATTAATCAACTAGTTGATTTTCAATTGTATCGTTGATTATTACCGTATTTGAGACAGAAACATCGTGAGCCGTAAACAATCCAAGTACCTGTTTTCCATCGCTACTTTGAAAATTACTCTCAATGTTAGCAGGTGGAACACTGAACATACTGCCCCCAAAACTCTGACTTACTAATTGTGAATAGTAATTAAAGGCGAATTGCGAGATGCTGTTCTGTTCTACTCGAACCCTGTCAAGGTAAAGGATTACACGTTCTTCGGGAGCATGCGGATCATGATAATCGGTAAAAATCTCGAGTCCGGATATATAATTGCCATCGACCAACTCATCACTGGCAAGGGATATAATTTCAGCGTCCCCCTGTAAGGTATCATTTATAAAAATATCCCATTTATAATAGTTGCCGGTACCCGGAGTTTCATTGCCAAAAGTGAAAATAGCAAGAAAACGTTTATCTCCCCGAAGCGAGGGCCAAATACCGATCGAATCAATTTTTTCTACCGGATACAATATATCCGAAGCGGTCAGTACTATTCCGTCGGTTTCAATTTTGATTGTATATTCTCTTCCTGTAATACCCGGATAAGTATTTCCTGCCGGAGTTGTATAATATCCAGGTTTGTCAGGATCTTCAGTCAGCATCATTTCATTGGCTGGAGTAGCATTATCGGTAATTGTAACCAGAGCATTGCTGATTCCTTTAAAATCTTCATCGACAGTAACAGGCAATCCTTTAGAAAGGAAAACAAAGGGCTGGTCGATGGTTGTGATTTTTGCTTCTACAGCATACAGGCCGGTGTCTTGCTCATTCAGTTCGACATCTATAACATCTTCGCATGAGCTAAGTATGATTGCCAGAATAACAGGTATTATATAATTTTTCATGATTATTGAATTTTCGATTAAAATGTAAAATTGTAAGTGAGAGCAGGAATTATATTTCCAATAATTGAGAGTCGGACTGCTTCCGATATATTCGGATTGGTTTCATTCTCTCTGAAAGTAACGGAATATGCATTCCTGCGTGCATAAACATTGTACAGCGAAAGATTCAAAGACTGATCGAATCTTCTTGTTTTGTTCTTCTTAAAATTGTAGATCAATGAAAGATCCATTCTGTGATATTCGGGTATTCTGTAACTGTTTCGACCCGTATAGTAATAAACTGTGTTGTCCTGAACCGTATACTTTGCAGCCGGGTAAGAAACAGGATTTCCTGTAGCATAGACCCAATTACCGGACAGGTTCCAATAGTCATTGAATTCATAGTTTAGTACAATCGACAAATCATGTGTCCGGTCATAACTAGAGGGATAGGCTTTTTCGTCGTTAATTCCGGGGATCTGACGCATAGTTCTCGACAGGGTATATCCAATCCATCCTGTAAATTTACCCTGTTGTTTCTTAAGTAAAACTTCTATACCATAGGAATATCCTTTACCCTCGAGCAATTCGGTTTCGATATTTTCATTCAGAAACAGTTCAGCTCCATCGATATAATCGATAACATGTTGCATATCCTTGTAATAAAATTCAATCGAAGTTTCAATAGCATCATTGCTGAAGTTTCTGAAATACCCGAGGACATACTGATCGACCAGAAGAGGCTTTATATATTTATTGCTGGGAAGCCATATATCGAAAGGCGTTGGTGAATTGGTATTCGATACAAGATGCAGATTCTGAACCATTCTGTTATAGGATGCCTTCACCGAACTTGTGAGCCCTAAGGAATATTTCATGGAAAATCGTGGTTCAAAGTTCGAGTAAGAATTGCCAATAATTTCCCATGGACCGTATTCTTTAACGTCAATAATCTGATCTGAGTGTGGTTTCTCCGGATCAAGATATTCTCTGACTTTTCCCTCTCCTATCTGTTGAAAAACAGAGTATCGGAAACCATATTGCAGGGTAAGCCTGCTGCCAATTTTTTGTTCATTGGCAATATATACAGCATTATCAAGTGCATTGTATTGCGTAAGTATAAGATCGTGATAATATGAAGCTTCATTTACATCGACTCTGCCCGGCTGAAAATGATGGTAGATCCCATTTACTCCATACGAAATTTTATTCTGCGGATTGAGATACCAGGTTAAGTCCACCTTAACATTATAGTCTTCAATATCGGATGCCCAATCGAACTGATCAGCATTATCGCCAGGAACACCCATATTGTAATTGTATTTTGAGTATATAATGGAAGTATTCGAGAACAGCTTATCACCAAAAACATGGTTCCAACGGGCAGTTCCGGTTATATTACCCCATCGGCTATAGAGTGACTCTCCCAGTCTGAAATAATCATCGCCGGTGTACGCAGAAATATACAATCGGTCTTTTGGTCCGAATTGGATATTCGTTTTGCCATTAAGATCGTAAAAATAGAGGTCATTTCCTTTCAACTCATCAATACCGGCAAGCCTTCCTACAACATCGGCATAAGTTCTGCGCCCTGAAAGTATAAAGCTCCATTTATTCTTAATAATTGGACCCTGAATAGTCAAACGGCTTGAAATATTGCTAATGCCACCATTAAGCTGCAGTTGTTGTGAGTTACCATCCTTCATTCTTATATCAATCACCGATGATGCTTTGCCTCCGTATACAGAAGGAATGCCTCCTTTGTAAACTTCAATATCTTTTATAGCATCGGAATTAAAAACCGAAAAGAATCCCATAAGGTGAGAAGCACTGTAAACAGGAGCTTCATCCAGAATCAACAAGTTCTCACCTGGACCTCCACCCCTTACGTACAATCCTGAGCTTCCTTCTCCACCGCTCTGAATACCGGGCAATAGCTGAATGCTCTTGATAATGTCGGCTTCACCCATGAAAGACGGGAGTTTCTTCACCATGGCTACCGGCATCTTTTCTGTACTGATATCAATACTCTCCACATTCCGGTTTTTCTTTTCACCCGTTACAATAACTTCGTCGATAACCTCACTCTCTTCGGCCAGCATTATGGTAACTTGTGAGTTTTCCTTAAGATTAATGCTGCGTGTTTGAGCTTCATATCCAATATAGGAATAGGTTACACTATAGGAACCTGCGGGCATGGAAATAGAATAGAAACCATAGGGATTCGACACTACTCCTGTTTTAAGTTCCTCGATATAAACTGTTGCGCCTATCAGTGCCTCACCATTGGATTTATCTTTGAGGTAACCGCTTAAAGTAGCCTGTTCGGCAAATGCTGATAGGGTTACCCATAAAAATGTAAGTGAAATAATTAATGTTTTCATATCGTTAATACTATCGGTTTTGGTTTTGTTACTTATTATGACAAATTCATTGCAAAATAGATGCAAAGATTTCAATGCAACTAGAACAAATCAGCTAACAACATAGTTTGATCGGTGAATAAATTATAAGGAAGTAAGTAAGGTTAACAGAACTGCTTTACCGGTATTTTCTCTGATTTTGCCTATAAAGGTAGCTGTTGAAGCGGGATTTTATTTAGCTTGACGGTAAAAAAATTTCATGTAGACACCGTTTGTCCAGCCAAAGCCATCCTGCAATTTATATTCTCCTCCTTTACCCTTGCTCCCGGCCACGACATTGTATTTTTCGAGTATCCTTCCTTTTTGTTCAGGATCGCCCTTCCCATAAAAAATATTTTCATTGATTAGCATCCACCTCACAGCTGTTTTGTCGGCGAGTTCTTTATAACCATAGTTAATAAGACCGGCATACGTTATCCATTGCAAAGGAGCCCATCCATTCGGATAGTCCCATTGTTCTTTCGTAAGCGGCTGTGTTAGCGTTGTGACTACTCCGTATCTATATAAAAACTTATTTTCTATCCTGTTTTTTACTTTCAGGGCTTGCAGACTATCGGCAATTTCATAAAACAAAGGATACATGGCTGCCAGCGATAATACTTCCGTATGATCCTTTTTAATAAAATTGTAATCATGATAAAAACCAGTTTCCGGATCCCACAGCAAACGGTTGATGGCCTTCAGACGTCGTTTAGCCAGGTTACGATATTTTTCAGCATGCCCTGTATCATTAATTTCAAGAAATGCATGGAATAATGTTCTCTCAAGATTATACAGCAGGCAATTTAAATCGACAGGTATAATTTGCGTAGTATTAATCGATTTTTGTGAATACGTATCTTCAAACCACCGGCTGCTGAAGTCCCATCCCGATTCAGCCGAAGCCCTTATATCCCTATATATTGAAGAATCGCGTCCGGACGATGTATAGAGTGCCATATCCTCCTTATAGGATTCGGGCCGTGGCAGGCAGATATTATCCCAATAACGATTTAAAACAGTACTGTCATCAAGCCAGACTGTCCGGTAAAGTGCCGGATCTTCATTACCTAATTTTTCCTTTCCGGTCATCCAGAAATTGTACTCTGCTTCAAGCGATTGTAGATAATCAGACAGCATAACCGAATCATTAATTGAGACAAGCAATTCGATCATCGAGGCATAAAATGGAGGTTGCGAGCGACTTAAGTAATAGGTTCGGTTACCATTCGGAATATGTCCGTAAGTATTGATAAGCTCAGAAAAATTATCAACCAAATATTTAACCATATGGTCTTGATCACTCTCCGCGAGTCCCAGCATAGTAAAGTAGCTGTCCCAGTAATAAATTTCCCGGAACCTGCCGCCGGGAACAATGTAAGGATATTTCAGTGAGATCAGTGAGGAAAGGTTTTGCGAAGCCGGATGCCGCGTAAGAAGGCTCCATAGTGTATCAATGTGCTTCGTAATTGAGTGCTCCGGTTGGGTTGAATAACTTACGTAACAGGCTGATAAAGTATCAAAATTCAAGGCAATAAAGGAAGGTAAATTAAAATTGTAGTCATGTCTTTGAGAATTAAACAGGTATATAATTGAGTCGGGAGTAGTTTTAAGCGGAAAATCGACAAAAGTTTTAGAGTCGGTAAACAATCCCGATAATTGCACCGTATCGAGTAATTCAGATAACTCTTTCTGAAAATCAACACTTTCTCTCTTCTCAATTTGAATTACCTGCCTGTTCCGGTTGCAACCAGAAATAAGGAAGACAATGAATATCAGATTAAGCGATGACTTTATAGCATTCCTGTAATAAAGCACTTTGAGTCTTTATGTATTAAATACAATTCTGGCATGCAATTTATGCATTTCTATTTTTGAAATTTAGGTTTGTCGATTACAATTAATATTTACAGTCCCACTTTTTCTATTGTTTTATTTATCTCATGACATTTTTTTACATCTGTTTACCCTGTGGTGACACATGAGTAATCCTTTCCCTGTAATTTTGAATTATAAATTAAAACCAACAATCATGAAAACTCAAAAAATTCTACTCAGCTGCCTGGTAATATTAACTATGGCTTTTACAACTTCATTTGGAAATGAAAATGAATCAGAGACTTCTGCACGTTCGGAATTAATCAGCAAACTGGATAATGTAATCGAAAAAGTTCCTTTTGAGGAATTTATAGGCAACTGCAAAGAATGCAAAATGACTATTATCTTTAAAGTTGATGAAAATTCAGAATTGACAAGTTATGAAATCAGTAGCAACAATAAATCGCTCAATCACATTACTGAGCTTTTACTGAATCGGGCTGAAATAAAAGCTGATCCGGTATTGAATGGAAACAAATACCGTATCACAGTTAGTTTTATAAACCAGGGATATCGTTTATTTTAATTCGTTTTTTTACGGGAAAGAGTTTGTTTCCGATTAACTTGTAAATAGTAATCAGGGGGCAAACTCTTTTTTATTCTATTATTTAGTAAAGATTTATCTACCCAGGTAAATTAAAATCCATCTAATATATTTCTTATTTCAGTAGGATCGTTTATCCTCTTTTTTTCTCCTTTTATCAAAAAAATAAAGCTTCCAAGTAGCGGTACGACATAGATGCTTTTCCTTGTTATTACTGGCGTTTGAAACAAGAGAAATATCTTATTTATATCTAATCTAAATTATATATAGTTAATTAATTGAAAATGATATTTTTATATTTGTAACAATTTAGAATTTGTTTTTAAACCTATTAATATTTTGCCGTTATATTGAATCACTAATAACCCTAAAATATCTATAATGAAATCTTTAAAATTTATTGTTTACATTATTGTTTATTGCGTATTCACAGTTGGATATTCGCAAACTCAAGTATCTAAGCCCTTACTGAAGATTGAAATTCAAGAAGGTAAGATTGTTAATGTTGCCGAACTTCATACAACCGCCACTCCCGATAGAGAGTTACAGGCGGGTATTTTGGAACCTTCCGGGGTAATCAAGAAAGATTCCTTGTCCGATATGACTGTTCCATCGGGTAATGATGCTTCCGAGCTTAACAGTATACCCGATGATCAGAGAGAGAATGCTGAACCTGAAATAGGGAGAAATCCTGCGGATGAAATGGAAGTGGGTAAACTACCCTTTGATCCTTCGGCTCCTGCCGTGGAAAAAGAGCCCTATAATCCTCTCTTACGCCAGAACGAAACCAGCAATTCTCCTGAAGAATTAAATCTTAATAAAAGGGGTTACAAAAATCAGGGTTCGATTGGATGAGATGCAGAAATCACCTGATAAAGCATCGGGCGATGTTTTTTTTGATACGGGTATAGTTAATTGGGGGATCCCTGATCAGGGATACCTATGCTGGCATCCAACCTGTACGGATGCTATACCAGCTGGTGCCTATGTTACCGAAGTAGAGTACTCCCTGAGAATTGATGATGACGGTTCAAGTTCATTTTATTGCGTAGACTATGAGATATGGCTGTCCAATACAAATCACGGTTTTTGTGCCGAATATCTTTGTGTTTACAACAACCATGGCGGCACTACTGATGGTGGTTATGATGATGACACAGCTGATGATACTGATATATTCCTTAATTATCGAACTACCACAGCCTTTAATGGTGAATCGCCGAATCAGCAATGGATGATCTATATCGAGGATAATATTATGTTCGGTAAAGGTATATTGCATTGGGCCGAGTTAGCTATTTACTGGGAAGCCCCTGAATGCGATCTCGTAGCAACCTATCTGACCTTAACGGAAACCGATTGGCAGACAGGTGAATCGATTACGGCAGGACTCACGGAATATAACTATGGACCGGATGCAGCCGGAGCTCATAATTCAAGACTCTACCTCTCGGAAAATACTACTATAACTACTGCTGATGTATTGTTGGGTGGCGATATATACTTTAGCTCTGTCGCTGCCGGCAGTTCTGTAACTCATGACCATTCATTCATGGTGCCGGACGTGGCCAACGGTACTTACTATGTAGGAATAATGGTCGACTTTTACGACGATGTACCGGAAACCGATGAAACGAATAATATTACTTACAGAATTGGGCCTGTTGAAGTAAATAATCCAGCGGACCTGGTTCCAACATGGCTGTATTTATCATCAGAAACCTGGGATATCGGTAGCTCAATTACTGCTGATCTCGTTGAGGAAAACTGGGGAGCCAAAACAGCAGGAGATCATTATTCAAGAATATATCTTTCAACCAATAACACCATCACAACTTCCGATATTCAACTGGGTTCCGATCTGTACTTTAGTTCCATTGTTGCCGGTGGTTCTCAAACTGTAGGTTCTACTTTCACAGTTCCTTCAGTTTCACAAGGATGGTACTACCTGGGAGTAATGGTTGATTTTTATGACGCTGTATATGAAAGTGATGAAGCTAATAATATAGCCGTCAGAAGTGCTCAGGTATATATTCAAATACCTACACCTTCTGCACCCACATTACTCTCACCAGCCAATTCAGCTACCTGTCAACCCACTGAAATGACATTTAACTGGACTGATCCTGGTAATGCCGATAGCTATGGCTTGCAGGTTGATGACAATTCAGACTTTAGCAGTCCGGTTTATGATAATTCAGGAATAGTATCGACATCCCAATATGTTTCCGGATTAGGTGCAAATACTACCTATTACTGGAGAGTTAATGCAACCAACGGAGGGGGAACAAGTGGCTGGTCGGCGCATTGGAGTTTCACAACCGGGCCTGTTACGCCTTCGGCTCCGGGTTTATCCGCTCCGGCAAACGGAACCAATTGTATGCCACAAAATGTTACACTACTATGGAACAGTGCCAGCGGTGCCTCTTATTATCAGGTTCAGGTTGACGATAATTCCGGTTTCAGTAGTCCTGATTTTGATGTCACTGGAATTGGAGGAACATCACACGATGTTTCCGGCTTAAGTCAGGGGACAACATACTACTGGAGAGTTAAAACCTATAATTCCTGCGATGTAGGTAGTAGCTGGTCATCCAGTTGGAGCCTGACTGTAACCCCTGTAGCACCCGGCACTCCTGCATTAAGTTCCCCGGCCAATGGCGCTACAGATCAACCTTTAGCTGTTAACGTGACATGGAATTATACAACAGGAGCAGATTCTTATCAACTCCAGGTTGATGATGACAATAGCTTTGGAAGTCCTATGGTCGATCAAAGTGGTATATCTACTAATTCATCAGCAGTATCAGGACTTACTAATTCCACAACATATTACTGGAGAGTAAAAGCTTTCAATGATTGTGGTGCAGAAACAGCCTGGTCGGATGTATGGAACTTTGTTACAGTTGCAGAAGATGCTCCGGATTATCTGACTGACGTATCAGACAATGGATACCTGCTTGGCCAGAATTATCCGAATCCGTTCAACCATTCAACTTCAATTGATTTTATTATTCCTGTGGATGAAAATGTAATTTTTGAAATACTCGATATTAATGGCAGAACTATTTCAATTTTCAATGATTTCTATGAAGCAGGACAAAATTCAATCACTATTGAGTTTTATGAGCAACTAAGCAATGGTGTATATTTCTATCGAATGAAAACCACTGATTATATCCAGACAAAAGTTTTATAATTTTTTAAACACCCTGTGCTCTTGGCACAGGGTAAAATTCCTTTTAGGGTCTTGGGTCTTGCCCAAGGGTAAACGCCATTTACTAATCGAATAAATAGCGATTACTAACTTCATAAAAGACCGGAAGAATACCTCCGGTCTTTTTATTTGTAGAAGGATATGGTTTCGACAATGTAAATTTTTCACTTACTTAGCCAGGAATTATGGTGTTAATCCGGATAGAAAAATGAAAAACTTGAGAAACAAATTCTTGAAGATATATTGGAATTACAGCTTGTACATTTATTTATCCTGCGTTATTATTCCATCCGGATTTACTCAGTCCCTTGATTACGAAAAAGCATACTATTATCTCGATATCCGCGGTGAGGTATATTTTAGTTTTATCGCAGACGTATCGGAAATTGAAGACCTTACCAGAGTTATCTCAATTGACAATATAAAAAGCGATACAGTTTTTGCCTATGCCAACAGCCAACAATTTGATGTATTCCTTAGATTGAAATATCCGTTTACCATACTAACTCCGCCCTCGCTTCTTCTTGACAAATCAGAGCTGGTTACAGGCGATATATCAAAGGATTGGGATGTTTATCCCACCTACGAAGTCTATGTTAACACGATAAATGCTTTCGCTGATAACTACCCGGATTTGTGCCAACTATATGAAATAGGAACAACTGTTAATAGTCGCAAATTACTGTGTGTTAAAATATCGGACAATGTCAATGTTAAAGAATCCGAGCCGGAGTTTTTTTATACTTCGACCATGCATGGTGATGAAGTTACCGTGTATATACTTATGTTACATTTAATCGACTACCTCCTTACAAACTATACAATAATGCCTGAAGTACAGCGATTAGTTGATAGTATTGAAATATGGATCAATCCCAATGCCAATCCCGATGGCACCTATTTTTCAGGTAATCATACCGTTTCGGGTGCTACAAGAAATAACGCCAACTCAGTCGACCTGAACCGCAATTTCCCCGATCCGCAGGAGGGTGATCATCCCGATGGTGAAGATTGGCAACCTGAAACCGAAGCCATGAAACAATTTATGACAGAGCATAATTTTGTTTTTTCAGCTAACTACCATGGAGGCGCCGAAGTGATGAATTATCCCTGGGATACCTGGAGCCGTTCCCATCCCGATGAAGACTGGTTCGAATACGTTTCTTACCAATATGCCGATACGGTAAAAAAATACGGGGGCAGCTCGTATTTTAGCAATGTTGATCCCAGTGGAGTAACTAATGGTTACGACTGGTACACTATCTCTGGCGGACGTCAGGATTATACCACCTATTTCTGTAACGGCAGGGAGATTACTATTGAAGTCAGTACAACAAAAATGCCTCCTGCTGCTTCACTTCCTTCCTACTGGGACTATAACCAAATAGCCATGCTCGATTATATGGGTCAATGTTTGAAAGGCATTCACGGCATTGTAACTGATTCATTAACCGGTGAACCGCTTAAAGCGAAGATATTCATATTAGAACACGATACCGACAGTTCGCATGTTTACACCGATACAGTAAATGGCGACTATCACCGTCTGATTGCTCCCGGCACTTACGATATTATATGCTCAGCTCCGGGATATATTAATAAAATTGCTGAGAATATAGTGCTGGAAAGTTGGACTGCTTCCCTCAGCCTTAACTTTGAATTAATAGCAGGTACAAATCCTATTGAAGCTCTGGAAGAAAATAAAATTGTTGGCCCTAATATCTGGTTTGGAACCGATAGACAATTGTATATTGAAGTGCAGGAACCTCAGAGATTAAGTATCTATCTTTATAATCTGCAGGGTATACATGTGGCAAGCAGGGTAGTTCATGCCAACACAGGAATGAATAGCGTTTCTTTTGAAAATGAACAGATGAATAAAGGCATCTATTATTGTAAAATATTTTCCGATACTAAAGTTGAAGAAGCCTTATCAATTCAATTTTAGAAGCTAAAATTTCCGGATTATAAAAAATATTTGAAATCCAAGTCAGCAAAGGCAGAAGAAAAATTTCATTTTTGCAATGCAATACTATTCGCCTATGTATTCTTCATCTTCATCTTCGCCAAAAAGATCGGTTGTTCCGATAATCCTGAATTCGGTCCGTCGATTTTTTTCACGCCCCTCCTCATTATCGCTGCCATCAGCATTAAAATTAGACACCACAGGCCTTGATGCACCATAACCCTTGGCGACCAATCTTTGTACAGGAATTCCTTTTTGAACAAGGTATTGTACTACATTGCTGGCACGTTCCTGTGATAGCGTAAGATTATATTCTGTATCGCCAATGCTGTCAGTATGGGCTCCAATTTCTATAATGAATTCCGGAGCTTCCCGAAGCAGTATCAAAAGGGTAGTATCCAATACATTTTTATCTTTCTGTGTCAGATCGGCACTATTAAAATCATAATAGATATTTTCAAGTACAATAGGCTTATCGCTTAATACATTAACCCAGGTTGGTGGCATTTCAATAGTATCAGAAAAATTAAAGAAATCGGTTGATAGATAGTTTTTACTATCGAAATACTGTGTCCCCTCCATTTTAAATTCATATTCCCGATCGGGCTCAAGTGTAAAATAAAACTTCCCACTTTCTCCGGTAGTAAACCTATCGAGAAAAATATACTCTTTTGTATCTTCATCCTGCACCCAGAGTGCAACTTTTGCTCCTTTGAGAGGATGGATGCTTACATCGGGATTCATAAAATCGAAATTTGAAAGATCTTTCTTTCTGCCAAAACGATCCTGCTCAAAAGGATAAATAGTACCCGTAACAGTAATACGGATAAAATCGTCCCATCGAAAGTATAAAATATCATCGCAACAGGTTTCACCTACTAAAGAATCGGGACGGTTGGATACCAGGAATCCATCCTCCTCCTTCTGGCTAACTGTATAATAAAGATCATCGAAACTTGAATTGATCGGATATCCGATATTCTCCACGTTTTCCCATCTGTTGCGACCACCAAATGCTTTAAAAATATCCAATCCGCCAATACCTGGCAGTCCGGTTGAGCTAAAATAAAGGGTTCGCTTCGAAGCACTGTAGAAAGGTGTCATTTCATCGCCTGCCGTATTTATTTTGCTGCCCAGATTTCTTGGACTACTATACAAATTTTTTTCCTCGTTCCAAATGGAATACCAGATATCCAATCCTCCTCTCCCTTCGGGCCGGTTGGAAACAAAATATATGATCTCGCGATCACTTTTCACGCTACGTCCTAATGCGGGCTGAGTACTTGTATGATTCGGGTCATTTATAACAAGGGGGAGTTTCACAGGTAGTCCCCATTCCCTGCCTTCTTTGATCATCCTGTAAATGCTGCAAATGGTTTCTCCCTTCCAGTTTTTCTCGCAACGTGTAAAATAAAATCGTCTGCCATCTCTTGAGAATACACCATTGCCTGATTCAATTCCGGGTAAATTAAAAGGTTCCGAAAGCAGTTCCCCTCCAATCCAGTCCATACCCTCCTTCTTTGCACGGTAAAATTGACGTACAGGCATGTCAGTATCCACATTATCGACAGTGAAGTATATAAGGGAATCGATTCGCAGAGATGCATACAGGAATGAATTATCATTAACCGGTATTGGCGACAACTCAATATGCGGACTATTAATAGTTGAATTCAGATTGCTTAAAGTAACATTGAGCGGTTTCCCTATCAGATATTTGGCCGAATCACAACCCGATATTTCATTTCGGGCCAGCCGTCCATAAAGTTGTGATTCTTTTTTTCCTCTGATTTCCTGGCGAAAGTTGTTAAATTCTTCGATTGCTTCGTCATATTCCCCGAGTGATTTTAGCATTTGAGCATAATAAAACCGCACCATAGGAAATTTATTCGACCCGTTCTCAAGAACTATTTTGTATAGATCTTTTGCAGCCAGATAGTTACGAACATTGCGATTAAGTTCAGCCAGCTCGTAATTGATTTTTTGGTTATCCTTGTTGTATTCCCGGTATTTCTCATAGAAGAAAATAGCTGTATACATATCGCCTTTCCTGATCGAGTTTTTCGCAAAGCGCTTGAGTTGATTTGCATTCAGATTATCGACAAATTCCATTTGTGCCTGTACCTTGCCAAACAGAACAGCCACCAGAAAAATTAGCGATATATAATATTTAATACCTCTCACAGGGAATTGAATATGTATTTAATATAGTGCTGATGCTGTTATAAACAATAGCAACTTCGAAAGCCCCGGTCATACCTGCTGACTCACCAAAGTTACCCAGATTACGTTCATAGCCCATTACAATATCTATTCTTTGCACACGGGTACCTAGTTGTAACAATACAGAAGAAGCGCTTTCTAATACTCCATTTTGCAGATGAATGCCTCCAAATACTGATTTCACAGGGCTTCGCTTTCCTTGTAGCGTATATTTTATATCGGCTCCGGCAATCGATTGACTCACACCTCGCTGAGTTTTTACAAGAATAAGGGGCGTTAATAATAGATAATCGCCAATTTCCAAATCGAGACGTGTATCCAACAGTATTTGAATATTCTGCTTTTCCTCACCTTCAAAAAAAGAAATGTTCGGATTATTCAGGTGTAACAGGCTAATTCCAACCTGTGGAAGAAGATAGTTAATCTTTCGTTTCCAGCTAAAACCTAAATTAATATCGATGAAGTTGGTTTTTTCTCCAAAATATACTTCTCCTCCCGGAGCTGTAAAAGTACCTGTTGTATTATCCCAAATACCCCAATCGTTCACACTTCCAGAAATATAACCAGCCTGTAAACCAATACCAATCATATTATTGTTGATATCCCTTTCATAAGCAAGAGAACCGTATATTTTATTGAAAGTCAAGCCGCCAATGCCTGATTGATCATTTAAAATATACAGCCCTGCTCCTATTTTCTGAGTAAGTAAATAAAAATGTCCATCGAAGCTGGCAACTGCAGTTTTATAGGGCTGAGCAGTGACTACCTGTTGATTCCTGTACCCTGCACTTAATCTCCAATCTCCTAAATAGTTACCGGTATAAGCAGGATTAACGAATAAGGGATGATATTGATAAAGTGCCAGTTGAGCATCCTGCCCCTGTATGGGAACTGTCATTAAAAGCACGACGCATAAAGATGACATGTTTAGGAGCAACCTAGAAAAAGAAAGAGAAAAATATCTGAAAAAACTATACATAGTTTTTTTCTGGCTATTGTTTTATGAAATTAAGCATATTTATTAAATATCCTATTGCAAGTTTTCGACATCTCGCAAAATTCGTTGTCAAAATTTTCATTATTCAAGAGTAAAATGATACTTTTAATTGACCAAAAACAACACTATCTTATAGAGTATTCATTCTGATATATACCTTGCCATGCATAATAAAATAATTAAATCACCTGAAAAAATTGCCTGCAGAATACTTATAATCCTGATTGTACTTCTGTTTTCATCAAGTACATATAGCCAGGTTACTGCCGATTTCGTTGCCGATGATACCCTGGGTTGTACGCCTTTCACTGTGCATTTCACAAATATGTCTACCGGATCCAATTTGGAGTATTTGTGGACTTTTGGGCCTTTCGGTCAGCGAACCGAAGAAAACCCGGTATTCACGTTTAATAGTCCTGGTGATATACCGGTAACTCTACAAGTAACAAACACTATTACATCCGAAACCGATGAAATAACAAAGTATATTCATGTCATTCTCACTCCAAGCGCCTCACTTATCATCGATTCAACCAATGCCTGTGTTAACGGAGAGGTGCAGTTCCGTCTCACTTCAACGATAGATAGTGCTTTATGGGACTTTGGTGACGGGTCGGACACCTTGAGTATAGGGAACTACATGTATTATGCTTATGAAGCCCATGGCAATTATAATGTTCAATGCATAACCTATCGTTACGAATGCTCCGATACTTCCAATTACACCGTATGGGTAGATGGGCCCATTGCCAATTTTACAATAG
>Ga0307422_1000284_pt1 | contig 29838 bp, 29 predicted proteins | sample SalMarWE160290MG_FD_202153 | JGI IMG/M metagenome (GOLD analysis project Ga0307422, IMG submission 202153) | Salt marsh sediment microbial communities from the Plum Island Ecosystem LTER, Massachusetts, United States - WE1602-90 | ecosystem: Environmental > Aquatic > Marine > Intertidal zone >...
GAAGAAGATACAGGTAAAGTCGTGAAAACCGTGAGAGATTTTTACAGGTAGAGGTATATTTATGAAAGTCGGTGTTATTGGACTCGGGTATTGGGGGCCGAATTTGATGCGGAGCGTTCTTTCACTGGGGGATGTAGAAGTGGTTGGTTGTGAAAAGAACGAAAGTAGATTGGTGGAAGTTCGGAAAATATTTCCTAACACGAAGTATGTTAATAACCATGAGCAGTTGTTATATAATGATGAAGTGAAAGCCGTATTGATATCGACACCTGTAAATACTCATTATTCTCTCGCTAAGGATTTTATAGAAAAGGGAAAGGATGTGTTTGTCGAAAAACCTTTAACAGGATCTTCTTCTAAGGCAAAAGAACTCATAGACCTGGCAGAGAAAAAAAGGTGTGTGTTGATGGTAGGTCACATTTTTGAATATAATGACGCAGTGATCAAAATTAATGATGTAATAAAGAATGATGAGGTTGGCAAACTTCAGTACATAACTTCCACAAGGGTAAATTTGGGTATACACAGAAAAGATGTAAACGTTTTGTGGGATTTGGCTCCGCATGATTTATCGATTATTTTTAAATGGGTGGATTCTAAACCTGTGGCAGTTTCTACCATGGCTAAGGCTTCTGTTGTAGACGGTTTACCAGATGTCGCTTTTGTTCAATTGGCTTTCGATTGCGGGATGATTGCGGATATTCAGGTGGGCTGGTTGGCTCCTTCTAAAGTCAGAGAAACAATTATAGTTGGTAGTAAGAAAATGATAGTTTATAATGAAACCAATCCCCGGGAAAAGGTGAAAATCTATAATTCCGGCGTGGATTTTGAAGATCCTCATGATTATGGAGAATTCTTATTATCATATAGATCAGGAGATATTCGTTGCCCTACTCTTTCTAATAGAGAACCCTTAAGAATGGAGGTGGAACATTTTTTGGAATGCGTAAAAGAAAGAAAGAAACCGCTTACGGATGGATATAACGCTTTAAGGGTGATAGAAGCGATTGAAATGGCTGAAAAAAGCTTTAAAGAGAAGAGAATTGTATATCGAGGAGAATAGGGATAATTTATCTTTTTATCACCCTTGACTTTATAATGGAATATATTATTGTTGGCTCGCTATGTTAGAATTGATTCTTTTATTCGCTTTTCCTTACGGAGAAGTAATTGTAGATGTTAATGTGGAAGGACTTAAAGAAGTCGATACCTCTCTGGTGGTTCTATCCTCTGGTTTTAGAGTGGGGGAGATTTTAACCCGGGAAATGGGAATAAGAGCTATAAAAAGCCTTTATAAAACAGGTTTCTTTTCGGATGTAGAACTTAATGCCAAAAGTAAAGGTGGAGGGATTAGAGTGATAATCAAAGTGACCGAAAATCCTCGCCTTAAATCGTTGGAATTTGAAGGCAATAAAAAATTAAGCGATGGGGATATTTCATCTCTTGTGGATTTATCGCCTCCCGCTATACTTTCTGAGTATAAGTTGCACAGGATAAAGAAAAAAATACTCGATTTATATGAGGAAAAAGGATTTTCGGGAACGAAAATCGCTATTGGAAAAGACGAAGAGGAAGACGGATTGAATGTGAAATTTGTAATCGACGAGGGAGCGCAGTATAAAGTTAAAAAGATTAATTTTATTGGTAATGAAGGACTTTCAGATCACGTACTTTCTAAAGTTCTTTCAAATAAGACAAAAACCTGGTATCTTTTCTGGAGAAACAATAGCTTAAAGTTGGATTCGTTAGAAACCGACATACCGAAAATAGAAGCACTATACAGGAAACATGGATACCTGAGCGCAGATGTAGATTCCTTTTATGTCGATTATAAGGATAATGCCGCTGTAATAAACTATGTTGTCGACGAAGGAAGACTTTATTACTTTGGAGAAACCCATCTTGAGGGGACGGAAGACCTTGGTTTTATTTCAAGCAGCCTGAAATGGAAAAAGGGAGAGTTATTTAACGAAGAAAAAATACAAAAAACAATAGAAGACCTTTCTATTTTTTATTCTAACTACGGTTACCTTCATGCCACGATCGTCCCCAATTATGATATAGTAAACGATTCAATAGTTGAAGTAGATCTTTATGTGGAAAAGGGGGACCCGGTTTATGTGAGATTCGTTAACATAAAAGGTAACAATAAAACTTATGATAAAGTGATCCGGAGGAATACGGTTGTTTATCCGGGAGAACTTTTCCGACGAGACAGGATAATGCACAGTTACAGAAATATTTTTCGACTCGGTTATTTCTCTGATATGAAAATAGATATGGATTTTCCCGCTCCTGATTCCATAGATCTTTTTCTGGAAGTGGTGGAAAAATATACGGGACAAATTGGGGGTTCCGTGGCTTATTCCGCTACGTACGGTCTTACTGGGGGACTGAACTTATCTATGCCTAATATGTTTGGTACCGGTCAAACGTTTAGTTTTTCTTTCGAAAAGACTCTTACATCTTATGAAGATCGGTCTCTTCAAAATATTTCTTTATCCTGGCATCAACCGTGGCTTTTTGATACTCCAACTTCCGCGGGTTTCAGTCTTTATAATACGAATTATGTGAGAACTTATTACAGTGTAAAAGAAACCGGTGGTACGGTTTCTGCCGGAAGGATATTGAATAAAGAAAGAAACCTTACGTCGTACTTTACCTACAGACTGGAAAGAGAGAATGTCAAAGCGGAGGAGGAATATGCGGATTTGAGTACTGGGCTCAACTGGGAAAGTTCTTTGTATGGGAATCTGGTTTATGATTCCCGGGATTCTAAAATAGCGCCAAGAGTCGGCAGCTATTATTCTCTGGGAACGAAATATGCCGGCGGTATTTTAGGAGGGGATAGAAAGTATCATAAATTGAACTTTGAAGTCAGAAAGTTTCAGTCTGTTCTGGCGGAAGATTTCGTTATTATGAATAGAACTAAAGTGGGTTACGTACACGCCCGAGGTGGAACTGAAGTTCCTATACTTGAGAGATTTTTGCTCGGAGGCGCGGGAAGCTGGGGTTTGCGCGGTTATGATGACGAAACGATTATACCTGAACCAACGCGGAGGTACATTGGGGGCAACTTTGCCATTCTTAATAATTTCGAGCTCAGGTTAAATTTCGGTGATCAGGGATACGGTATGTTTTTTTTAGACGCGGGTAACTGTTATAAAGACTTTGCTGAGGCTAATTTGCTCGATCTTTATTATGGCGTCGGGGTGGGTTTCAGAGTAGAGATACCTATGCTCGGTATTCTTGGAATTGATTTTGGGTATAACTTAAATTTATATGAGGGAGAGAGACATTGGAAACCTCATTTCCAGATAGGTACTACGTTTTGAGAAAGAAAATTCTTATTAAGGTTTTAATAATTATTCTTTTCATCGCGGTTGCTATGGGGTGTGAACCTACGAAAGAATATAGTGTTGCTCCCGTTCCGGTTTTCAGCAAAATTTTGAATATCGATTCTACTTATACTACTGTATCGGTTATTTCTACAGGGAATTCGAGTCGTTTATTTAGTGGAAAAAAAGATATTTTTGATTCTTATGCTATATTGAAATTCGATACGATTCCGGAAAGTTTCGATAGTCTTTTTATCCAGTTTCAATCCGATTCTGTCGCTGTGGAATTGACTCTGTATGAGATAAAGAAACAATGGGATGAAAATTCCGTTTACTTGTGGGATGATTTAGGCTCTTTAATAGATACTTTGAATCCGCTTCTTATTGAATCTGTAAACGATTCGAATCCGCGGATATTTATCGGAAGTTCTTCCACGCTGGATTATTCGGTGATCGAGAATATTGGTAATTTCGGGTTTGCTGTTCATGCCGATCCTTTTTATTCTTTTGGAGCGGGAGAAACGCAGCTGGAATTGGATACAGTATCGGGGGATACTCTCGTAAATTCTGTCGTGTCGTATATCGAGGATGCTTTTATTGTTAAAAACCCGTTCGGGGATACAATTTTTTCCGATTCTCTTTTAGTGGGAAGAGGAATTTCTGTCAGGACTCATATTCTTATTCTTCGGGATTCGTTGCCCACGGATTTGAATTCGATAGCGAAGGCCGAATTGATTCTTAATGTGGATACGGCTTTTTCGTTCGTCGTGGAGAGTACTGTGGAGAATTCAGGATTTGTTTTTTACCCCGGTTATACCGAGGATTATGATTCGATGAAATGCGACATGGCGTTGCTTTTTCAACAGACTGATATCGATAACGTGATGGATATTGAGATAAAGGCATCGAGTGAAACTGGAGGTATTGACCTTGAGAAGTTTGGGGGGGGTATAATTAAATTTATCTGGGTGGAATTTCCAAGATGATAGCCTTATTTAATATTTTGCTTCTTATATCCTTAAATCCCACTCTCTCGGGTAGCTTACCAGGAGAATGGGTTGGGGGCGATGGCTTTTCGCAATTTTCCGTTTTATCGGGAAATGTTTATGTGAATCCGGCTCTCGCGGATACTCAGGATTGCCTTTCAGTTAATTTCAAGCTCTTTTCTGATGATTATACAAAGTTAGGTGGGAATCTTTCTTCGGTTTTCTTTAATATTCCTGTTGTTTCAGGATTCGTTGTGGGAGGAAGCTTCAATACCTTGTACGATTGCGCCGTGCAGGGTGATTCCTTTTATTCCGATGATAATTATACTTATCATAATTTTTTTAATAGAAAAGGAGGGCTCTATCGGTTTGGCGGATATCTGGCAAAGTCTTCAGGAATTCTTTCTCTGGGTGTAGATTTTAATATTCTTAACGGAAAAAGTGACGATATCTGGTGGATAGATTTTGAAAAATATTACGATGTTTATGATACTGTAACCACCTATTTCAGGGGTTATTCGCTGGGATTTGGTTTTAGTTTTGATGTAGCTCAGCTTAGTCTGGGCAGTTATTTTTGTCCGTTTCAGTATATTGAAAAACAATATGAAGACGAAGAAGCAGAAGAGTTTGATCTTGATTCTCCGCTGCGTTTTGGAATTAATTACTCGTTTGCCGATAACAAAAAAGTAATGTTTTCGATCGATAGAAAAGAAGGATTGATTGGTTTAAACTATGGTTTTATTCGATTGGGTTACGGTAGAATGTTTTCTATGGGTAACGGAGTAGAAGTAAATGCTAACAGATTTTTAGGAGGAATGTCGTTTAATGTAAGCGGATTACCCTTATCTGTGACTTTTGAAAACAGAAAATATTCAGGTGATTTCGCTGATAGTGAGTTCATAATAAATGTAGGATTACTACTGTCAGGAAAAGGGAGGAAGAATGAAAGTGAAATTAAATATTAGATATTTATTTATTTTTTTCGCTGTTTCGCTTTTCGCCGAACAAAAGATCGGTTATATCGATTCGCAGGAGATATTGGCGAAATACGAGAGAGCGCAGGAAATCAGAAGTGAATTTCAAAATAAAGTCAACGAGTGGAAGGAGGAAGTTAATCGCCGTCAAACAGAACTTGAAAAACTTCAAAAAAGCCTGGAAACACAGTCTTTTATGTTGACCGATGAAGCAAGAATGCGTAAAATACAGGAAATACAGCAAAAGAAAACTGAACTTGAAAATTTTATAAACGAGATTTATCGTAAGGATGGTAAAGCCGAGATTTTAAATAAAGAATTGATGCAGCCTCTTCTTCAGGAAATAGATACGATTGTATCTCAAATTGCCAGAGAAGAGGAATTCGCTTTTATTTTGGACGCTTCTACAGGTGTTGTTATATATGCTGATGATATGTATGATATAACCGATAGAATATTACAGGCTTTAAATAAGGAATATATGCCGGAAGTCGAGGGTGAAGAAGTCGAATATTACGTTTTTCTATTTAAAGAAGAAGACGCGGATTCCAAGTCGAGAAAACTCGGTAGCAGAATAAGAAACCTTATATTAACCGCGTTGAATGAGCTTGGTGGTTCTTTCCAATATATTTTACCGGAAAATTTGAACAGCGCAAAAACCAGCCTGGCAATAGATAATGAAGAAGAAGTGAGTGAAAATGTTTCTCTTGCCGTTCAGTTTCTTAATATGTCGGGAGTAAATTTTGTTATAATTGGAAGAGTTTGGGTCGAAGCCGGTAATATTTTCTTTGAATATTCAATCGTTGATAAAGAGAAAGAACAGGCTGTAGTTACCGAGAAAATCAATGTGGGGGTTGAGGAGAACATCCAGGATAGAATAGCTGAAGAAGTGATTCCTCAGGTAGTTAATTTATACAGGTGAAAATAAAGGACATTGCCGGACTTTTAGAAAGTGAAGTAATTGGCGATCCGGATTTTGAGGTAAATCGCCTTTCGGAGATAAAGGATGCCCGAAAAGGGGATCTGATTTTTCTTTTCAAGGAAAAAAGAATAAAAGAAACAGAATGTTTGAAAAATCTCGCCGCTGTTGTTCCTAACAGTGTCAGAGAGTGTTCAGCAAGATCCTGGATTAAAGTAGAAGATGTGAAAGCATCAATGGTAAAAATACTTAAAAGTTTTTACCCCCCTTCTGTACAAATTACCAGTAAATATTTAACGAAAGTCAAAGATTTTTCTCATGTTAAACGAGGGAAAAATGTCGAAATAGGGAAGAACGTTGTTGTTGGGAACGGTTGCGTTTTTGGGGACGAGGTTAAAATTTTCCCATTTTCTTATATAGGAAATAATGTTGAAATAGGTAACAACGGAGTAATTTATCCTCATACCGTTATTTTAGATGGAACTAAAATTGGGAAGGAGGTTAAAATTTATACCGGTGCTGTTATAGGCTCTGATGGTTTCGGTTATCACTTGGTGGAAAGCGAGCTTGAAGCAATACCTCATATTGGTAGGGTTATAATAGGCGATAAAGTTGAGGTAGGGGCTCTCACTATGATAGATAGAGGAACAATAGGCGACACAGTTATCGGTGATGGGACAAAAATAGATAATTCTGTTCATATAGCTCATAACGTTAAAATAGGAATGAATGTGATTATTATGGCTCAGACGGGTATTGCAGGTAGCTGCAAGGTGGAGGATAATGTTATAATTGCGGGCCAGGTTGGTATTGCCGATCATATAAAAATAGGGAAGGACGTGAAGATTGCCGCTAAATCGGGTATTATCGGAAACGTTAGAGAAGGAGAGTCTGTTTTTGGGTATCCTGCCGGTAAGCGAATGAGAGTTTTGAGAAATGAGGTTTACTTAAGAAAACTCCCTGAACTTTTTAAAAGAGTAGAAATTCTTGAAAAGCCAAAGTAAATTTGTGTTTTTAATCGTTTCGTGAGCTTTTTTCTTTTTGTTTTCTTATTATCTAATTTTGATTCTGATTTTCCGTCGGTTATTTACTATTCGGGAGATAAAATTTTTTTTAGAGCGGATTCTTCTCTTGTTCAAATATATGGAAACGCCGACGCGAAGTACGGTAAACTAAGTGTTTCCGCGGATACTATTTTGTATAATCTGGAACGAAAGCTCCTTACCGCTAAAGGTAATGTCCTGTTTAACGACGGGAAAAGTGATATAAAAGCGGAAAGGATGATTTACGACGTTAATCACGAAATCGGAGATGCATATAACGCCAAAACAGAAGCAGAGAACGGATGGTTTTTCGGAAAGAAAGTTAGATATTTTCAAGGCAATATTTTGAGAATTAAAAACGGTTATTATACGACCTGCGAGCTGGACCCGCCTCATTTCTGGTTTTACTCACCAAAAATGCGAATTAATATCGATGAAAATTTGGTGGCTGAACCGGTTCTGCTTCTGGTTCAGGATGTCCCTGTTTTTTTTGTGCCATTTTATTTCCAGTCGATAAAGAAAAAAAGGTCTTCGGGTTTACTAAGACCCGAATTTGGGACTTCTTCTTATGGTGGTAATTATGTAAGGAAAATGGGCTGGTATCAGACACTCGGAGATCACGCTGATGTTATTTTCTATATGAATTATTATACCAGAACAGGCGTTCGTTTTGATATCAATGCAGCACGCTGGAATTTAATGCCTTATAGTCAGGGGACTATAACTGGTAATTATATTAAAGAGAGAGAAGAAGGGAAAGAAAGGTGGATGCTTTTAGTCGATACGAAATCCAAAATTCCCGGAGGGATTAATTTGAACGTTGATACGAAAATAAGGTCGGACCCCGAATACCTGATGGATTATGAGCCCGGAGAGGTGCCCAGTTTACTGCAAAGAGAAATCAATTATAACCTTAACTGGAGCGGTGAAATACTGGGCGCCAGGACCAATGTTGTTATGGATCACCGGGAGAATTTGGTCACAGAGCAATTGTATAAAAGATGGCCGTCTGTGAATATGAGTTTTCCTATGCTGAATATTGGCGCTTTTAATGTCAGAAGTTATTATAAGTTTACCAGAAATGAAACAGGTCACTGGGCTACGGGTTTTTCGGGAAATTCGAATTTTAATTTCAATCTTTTTATTTTCAATATAGATTTAGCGCTGAATGGACAGGGCGATTATTACGAAAACGAGGATGTTTTGATCGATTACTGGAAGACGGTAGCGAGAATAAAAACAAATTTGTACGGGCTTTCTTTATTTGGTATAACCCCTGTTAATAAGTTCAGACATGTTATTACCCCTTCGGTTTCTTTCTCTTATGCTCCTGATCCCGGTAGTTACGATATTTCGGATATTTCCGGGTTTTCTATACCTCGTGCCGTAAAATCTTTGAATCTTTATCTGGATAATTTGTTTCAATGCAAGATCGGTGATAGAAAATTTGATTTCGCTTCATTACGTTTTTCAAGTAATTATCTTTATCAGGAAGAGAAGTTTTCTCCTGTTTCTATATATGGGAGTGTCTGGTTTGGGAATATTTTGAGACAGTATTATTCCACTTCTTATGATTTAAATTCCCATGAATTCAGTGATAAAAGAGTTAATACGGACATGAAATATATGACTAATTTCGAAGGAAAGCCACTCGGTATCTATCTGAACCATTCGATTAATTTTACTGAGACAGGACGTATTCACCAGGCTGATTTCGGTATGGAATTAAATCCCACACCTAAATGGAAATTAAGAATAAAAACACATTACGATTTCGAAAGAGATGAGGTTACAAATACCAGTGTAAGTCTCGTTAGAGATTTACACTGCTGGGAGCTTACCTTAGCCGTAAACACTTTCGGCGATAACTGGAATTACAGTATGAAAATCGGTCTTAAAGCTATTCCGGAATTGAAAATAGAGAGAGAGACTCTGGGTGATTTCATGCCGTGAAGGATTTTTACCGCAAAGAGGCAGAGACCGCAGAGAAAAAACCATTTGACTACGAGACACAAGAAATATACTAAAACCCTGCTAACCTTAAATTTGCGTTTAAGAAAATGCGCGAAAAAAATTTTCATTGCGAGTTTGAATCCTTGCCTGAACCGAACGAAGCAATTTCAAGACTAATTTACCCCAGAGATGCAGAGACCGTAAATAAAAAAATAAGCCACAAAGAATTTTTAGTTTTACATCCTAATTTTACAATTAAAATCAGGAACCATAAAGATATTAAGATTATATTTGTTTTTTTAATCAGTAAACACACTGCCCTTGTTATGTCTTTTATGTTGGGTTGGAAGCATAACTGCAATTACTACATGTTCTATATGTGAAAAAATTGGGTTGCGAGTTAGGTCTAAACAAAGATGATGTTTTTTCTTTGCGCCGTACTGTCTTTGTGACTAATTATGAGCTGGGTAAAGAATTTGAGCATTTGCCCTTGACAACAGTTGAAAAATCGGTATTATTACTAAAAGCATGAAGAAAATTATAGAATATTTGGCTATAATTATAATTGTTTTCCTATTATCAGGTGTTCCCGATTTTTATGCTCAGAGTTGGAGGGGGTACATAGACATTCCTACAGCTAATGTCTCAGATGGTTTTTTCATAAGTTTAAATGGTGGTTACGCTATTTCGAGCGGATCTGAAAACAACATAGATTTTAATGGATCGATAGAATACGGTATAGCCGGTTTTATCGCAGGTTTGAAGGTTTATACCGAAAAATCTTTCTGCCTGGATTTGGCTTATCAGATTCTGGAAGAGAGTGGAATGCTGCCCTCTTTATCATTTGGAATAGAAAACATAACATATAACAAGTATGTAGCTCCTCTTGATACGGTGGGGAAAATAGATTTTATGTATAGTCCGAGACCCCCGGAAATTGTTTCAGCTTATCTTGTTGCAACAAAGGAACTTGGGGGTTTTGTTGAAATGACTGCCGGCTTAGGCCGGGGAAGATTTATCGGTTATGGTCCGCGCAGTCAATACTTGAATTTAGATGTTTTCTTTGACGAAAAACATGAGAACTTCATGTTTGGTGCTTTTGGTGGAATAAAATTCTCAACTCCCGTCGGGGCTTCTTTTATTCTTGAAACTGATGGAAGAGACGTTAACGCGGGATTGAGATATGAAACCGGTATGTGGAAGGGTACTTTAAGTCTTGATAGATTTGAGCATTTTTTTGCGGGTAGCGATTCTCTGCTTTATGCTCCATGGGTGAGTCTATCTTTGTCTTTCAGCCCAGTTGGTGGTGATGAAAGACTAAGGGTACGGATTGGTAGATTAAAGCTTTCTCTTAAAGACTCTGAAAGCGGAGTGCATATTCCGGGTAAGGTTATTGTTTCAAAAGGGAATGTGGAGAAAAGTTTCGATATTTTGTCGACTCAGAAAGCTATAATAACATTGGAGCCCGGAATTTATAAGGTTACTGTTTTTTCTGCAGGCTATAAGATGAAAACGGCTGAAGTACCTGTTAAAACCGGGACCGATTTGGATTTTACGATAAGTTTATCCAAGGTTATAAATCCTGTAATTAAACAATCTTTGGATTTGACCAAAGAAGCAGCCGATTATTACAAAAGAGGTTTACTTGAGCGAGCAAAAGAAAAACTTGAGGAAGCGCTTGCTTTGTATCCCAACAACAAACAGGCTAAAAAAGGTTTACGGTTGGTCGAAAATACTTTAGCTGAAAATATTAATTCGTTAAAGAATCAGGCAAGAGCAAAAGAAAATGCCGGTGATATAAGCTCTGCTATATCTCTTTGGGAACAGGTTGCTGATTTGGAGGAAGATTCTTCTTCGACGCGGGCCCATATTCAATCTTTGAGAAACAGATTGACTGCGAGCAGAAGAAAAGTTTCTGCTCCTCGAACTCCAGTCGCCACAAAGAGAGCTCCTGCCAGGAAAGCACCGTCTTTATCTAAAGGGCAAATAGCCGATCTGTATACAAAGGGTCTGAGTGCTTATTTTGACGGTAATTATAAGGAAGCAGTCAGATACTTTGAACAGGTTCTTAAGGCGGATCCCTCTCATTCCCAGGCGAAACGTTATCTTGGAGAGGCAAAAAAGCATTAATGTTATATAAGGATGCCGGTGTCGATATTCCAAAGGCTGAGGATATTCTTTCCGATATTAAGTCAATTGTAAAAGGAACCTTAACCGGTAATGTTCTAAATTTACCCGGACATTTTGGCGCAACATATAAAATACCAGAAGGTTATGAAAGCCCTGTACTTGTTTCTTCGATTGATAGTGTTGGTACCAAAGTACTTGTAGCTATCGAGCATGGTTATTATGAAGGTTTAGGTCGCGATATAGTTAATCATTGTGTTGATGATATTCTTGTGATGGGTGCCAAACCGTTGTTTATTCTTGATTATTTCGCTTCGGGTAAGCTTGATAAAAAAGTGATGACTGATGTGGTAAAGGGTATGGCCGATGCCTGTCAGGAAAACGAATGCTCTCTCATTGGAGGAGAAACTGCTGAAATGCCTGATTTGTATGGAGATAATATTTTTGATCTGGCGGTTCAAATAACAGGTATAGTCGAGCAGGATAAAATAATAGATGGAAGTAAAATTCAGGAAGGAGATAAAGTCTTCGGTCTTTCTTCTTCGGGTTTTCATACTAACGGATATTCTCTTATTAGATCTGTAGTTAAGGAAGCCAGTCTTTCTCTGGACGCTTATTTGGAAGATTTAGATGGAGTTCTTGGGGATTTGTTGTTAATACCCCACAAATCTTACTATAAAGAGATTTTACCCTTTTTAAAGGAAATAAAAGGGATGTGTCATATTACCGGTGGCGGTTTTTACGGCAATATTCCCAGAGTTTTGCCGGAGAATTTATCATGTCATATCGATCTCTGTAATTTAGAAATTCCAAAATTGTTTAAGTTTATTCAAGAAAAAGGAAATATACCCGATAGGGAAATGTTTTCTGTTTTCAATATGGGTATCGGTATGCTTGTGATTTGTGAGAAGGACCTTGGATTAGGAAAATTGATAGGAGAAATAAAAAAAGGCGATATCCCGGTAGTAATCAATGGTATTTGATTTAATTAAGAATAAGAAAAATATAATAATATTTTTCCTATCTTTAGTTATTGCTGGTATTTTCTGGTTATTAGCAAAGACTAATGAAACAATTATAATAGAAAGAAATTTTGCATTTCAAATAAAAACACATAAAGATTTGATTGTAAAAAGTGTAACGCCGGATTCAATCCGAATGAAAATCAAAGCAAAAAAAAGGCAGCATAATATGCTAAAGAATGTTGCTCCCGTTATCGAACTGTCTTGTTTTTCCCCCGGTGATTATAAGTTTAGCCTTGATGAAACTGAAATTTCTTTTCCTTTTTTATTAGGAATTGAGGATTATGAAGTTCTCTTTCCCGATTCTGTTCGGATGGAACTCGACTCACTGGTAGAAATTGAAGTCAGTGTAACTTCTGTAAAGGGTATGATTTTCGAGCCAGGCAAAGTTACACTTACGGGACCCAAGAGCCTGGTCTCAGATGTTAAATACCTGTCACCGGATTCCATTCCAAAAGGGTCTTTTACCACCATCACTATAGGAAATCCATTGATTGAAGTTTATCCGAGTCGAATAAGGGTCAAATAGTGATTGTTTTGGGATTGGAAACTTCCTGCGACGAAACCGCCGTTGCTCTTGTAAACCAGGACGAAATTCTATCTAATAAAATCTATTCTCAGGAAGTACACAGGAAATTCGGTGGTGTTGTTCCTGAAATTGCTTCAAGGGAACATACGGAAAGAATTCTTATGATGACCGCAGAAATTTTAGAAGAAAACATGATGACGGAAGATATAGAAGGTATTGCCGTAACGTACGGACCGGGCTTACTTTGTTCTCTTTTAATCGGGTTAAATTTTGCCAAGGGATTATCTTATTCGCTGGGAGTGCCCTTTGTAGGTGTTAATCACCTTGAGGCTCATATTTACTCTTCCTTTATTAATAACGAGGAATATTGTGCTCCTTTTCTTTCTATGCTGGTTTCTGGTGGGCACACTTCAATTATAAAAGTGAATGATTTTAGAAATTATAAAGTCCTCGGTTCGACCCTTGACGACGCGTGTGGTGAAAGTTTTGATAAGGTTTCTAAACTCATTGGACTTGGATATCCCGGAGGACCTCCGATAGAACGTTTCGCGAAAAATGGAAATGAAAATGCTTTTAATTTTCCCGTGCCCGACCCTAAGGGGTTGAATTTTTCTTACTCGGGGTTGAAGACCAGCGTTCTCTACACATATAGAAGTCTTTCTCAGGAGGAAAGAGTTTATCGATTAGCCGATTTAGCAGCCTCTTTCCAGAAAGCGGCAATAGAGTCGTTGATTTTAAAGCTTAAGAGAGCTGTTAAATCGACCGGTATTAAGAAAGTGACAATATCGGGCGGAGTTTCCGCCAATAAACTTTTAAGAAAAAAATTACAGGAATTAGATATTGAATGGCTCGCTCCGGATATGGAGTTTACAGTTGATAACGGAGCAATGGTTGGGTACCTTGGATATAAACTTTTGGAAGAAGGAATCCGTTCTAACTATGATTTAAAGGCAAATCCGCGCTTATTTCTCTAAAATTAAACACAGAAGACATAGAGATTCTTTGTTGTTTAAAACCCACCCCACAACTCCATATTAATTCCACACGAAGACACAAAGATTTTTTTTGCTCGAACCCTTTAAACTTTTTTATTTGAAATGATTGTATCCCCTTGAAGGAGTGAGTTTGCCATCGATGTAAACCCCATTTCCCTCGGTAACCTGTCCGATTTCGGTTACGAAATTTTCCTTTATTTTATCCGGAGATGTAAAAAGCAGTTCGAATTCTTCTCCTGATGTTAAGACTGATTCTTTTAGGTTTAACGAATGTTCTCTTGCGAATTGCTCACACTCCGGACATATTGGAATATTCCGGTATTTTATATCCAGTCTTTTCCCGCTTTCTTCGGCTAAATGGTTGGAATCTATTAAGAGCCCATCAGATATATCTATCATCGAATTTATCCTGTATTTTTTAGTGAGTTTCTGAGCTTCTTCGCATCTGATTTCAGGCTTCAGGTGGTACCTGGTTATAGAAGATTTTAATTCGTTTTTAAGGGCAAAAAAGCCCATAACTGCGCCCCCAAGATTCCCGGTTAGATAAATTTTGTCATTTTTCTGAGCGTGTGAACGGGGAATCGGATTTTTTGATATCCCTCCCACTGTTATACATAGAAATAAAAAAGGAGATCTTGTAGTATCTCCACCTAATAATTTAATGGAATATTTGTTCTCGAGTTCCTGTAATCCACCAAAAATTTCTTTAATGTCTTCAATTGTTTGTTTTTTTTTGATTCCAAGATTTAGAAAATACCATGTTGGTTTACCGCCGCATGCCGCGATATCTGATAAAGCGGAAGCCAGAGCTTTATATCCTATATCATTAGAGGAATAAATAGAGGGAGTGAAATGCACTCCCTCTATAAAAGAATCTGTACTGATGATCTGATTATTACTGATTTTGGTTGTGTCATCTCCAATCCAACACCTATTTTTTCTAAGATATTGAATTATTTGTTGTTCCAGATCTTGAACTATTTTTACGGTATTATTACTTTACAGCGTCTTTAAGGGTTTTTCCTGCACGGAAAGTAGGAACGTTTCGAGCTGGAACTTTTACTGTCTGATTCGGTTTCTGGGGGTTTCTGGCAATCCTTGCTTTTCTATGCTTTACGTCAAAAACTCCAAAGCCAACAATGACAACACGGTTTTTCTTTGATAGCGCTTTGGTAACATTGTTAATAAAACTTTCGGTCATTGCTTTAGCTTCTGACTTTTTACACCCTACGTCTTTTGCAATTGCGTCAATTAATTCTTTCTTGTTCATTTAAATAGCCTCCTTTTTATTGTTTCAGAAGAATTTTAAGCATTTTTGCCTATATGTCAAGGGTTTTTTTTAATAATTGGTTATTTGTCTGATTTATGTGTTTTTTCGAGTTTTTTCAAAAAAGCCTTAATTCCAGCGATATATATATCTTTAGAATCAAGTATACAGGAGTTGTGAAAGCCCCTGATTTTAAGAAATTCCTTGGGTTCGCTTGCCATCTTAAACAATCTCTCTCCGTGATGAAGAGGTATCAGATTATCATTTTCGCTGTGTATGATTAATTTCGTAATTTTTATATCTTTTACCCTTTTTATGGATTCGAGCCGGTTTGATATTATAAACCTTGGCAATTTAAAACCAAACAGATCATAACTCAAATCCTGTGATGAAGAAAAAGAACTATCCACTATTAAACCTCTGAAATTCTCGATTATGCTTGCAAGGAATATTGCGACGGCGCCTCCTAAAGATCTTCCGAAAAGAATAATGTCACTATTTTTATATCCTTTATCTTTGAGGTAATCGTAAGCTCCTAAAGCGTCATTGTACAAACCTTCTTCAGAAGGAATACCGTTGCTTCTTCCAAAACCTCTGTAGTCAAAAATAAAAATGTTGTAGCCAAGTAAATGCAACTCCCGAATTATATCCATTCTTAAAGAAATATTGCCAAAATTGCCGTGAAAGAAAAGAATAACTCTCCCGGAAGTTCCTTTAACAAACCAGCCGTTGAGTAAAACTTGATCTCGAGAAGAAAATTTGATATCCTCAAAGTCGATACCGTAATCAGATGGAAATGCAATGAAATTGTTTCTTGGGCGGTAAACTTTAGAATGCTCATAATACTTAAGCGATAAATATAGTAAAAGAATGAAAAACAGGAAAGGAAAAAATATCATTAAAAGAGTTTTAGCAACTCGTTACTTATCTTCAGATTTACTTTCTGTTGCGCTCTTTTTTTCTTTATGATCGGATGCCGAGGTTTTATAATCGGTATGATAAAAACCTTTGCCCTTAAATATAATTCCCCCGCCTGTTCCTATCAGTCTTCGCAATTCACCGCCGCAACGAGGGCAAACCCTCAAGGGCTCATCCGTTATACTTTGGAATTCCTCGAATTTATGTTTGCATTTTAGACATTCATATTCATAAGTAGGCATTTACCCTCCCAATTTGATAAGAATATACTTCTTGGGAAACGATTGTCAAGCCCACAGTGCAAGCAGAGCCGTTGCCCAAACCGCAACCACAGAAAAATTATTTAACCACTATTTAAACCACAGATTGCACCCTGAACGGTCGTTACTCCCTACAGGGCAGGTAGATTATCACAAGATTGCCGCTCCATTCAACCCGATTATTGTCTTTTTTGATTTGTTAGGTGAGATTATTAATTCCATGAAATAGCTTGTCTTTCTGTATGAACTTCTAATAACAAAAAGCAGTTCTGTTCTTAGTGACTTGGTGTCTTAGTGGCAAACTTTCATCTTTTACAGAAAAACAAAAAGTTGACCGGTAGTAACCAAACAGGTTTTCCAACTATATGCTCTCCCTGTCGCCCCTTGCTGAATAAAAGAAAAAAGATATACTGATTGTATGAAAAAGTTTTTTAATATCGAATATTTTCTTGCCAAAAGGTATATTCGAATTAAGAAAGGAGAAGGATTCAGATCTTTAATAACGCTTTTCGCCGCAGGTGGAATAACGTTAGGAGTTGCCACTCTTTTGGTTGTTTTGTCCGTGATGAATGGTATGCAAACAGACCTTAAGAATAAAGTTTTAGGAGCCAGCGCTCCGATTACAGTTATGACTATAGAACAAAAAATCATCCGGAATTGGCAAGCGATTACGGACACTTTGAAAGAAAGCATTCCGGCAATTATCGACGCTACACCATATATTTTTGAAAAAGCCCTTTTGAAACATGAAAACAGAACGGATGGAGCTATAATAAGAGGAGTTGATCCAGGTACTTTTTCTCTTGTTTCGGATATTCCGGAGAATATAGAAATCGGTGAGTTTGATCTTTCGGGAAGAAAAGTAGTTCTCGGGAATTATCTCGCCAAGAGACTGTGGGCGCATGTCGGAGATACAATAACAATTTCGGCTCCTTTTTCTTCCGCTCCAACACCTTTTGGTTTTCTCTTGCCCGCAGAAGATTATATTCTTTCAGGGTTTTTCGATATGGGAATGTACGAGTACAACGCGACACTCGCTATAATATCTCTTGAAAATGCACAGAGCCTTTTTGGGATCGACGGGGTTACCGGTATAGATTTTACATTGAGTGACCCCTATAAAGCTCCGGAACTTTCCATTGATATCGTGGCAAAACTTGGTTATCCTTTTCGGGCGATTAACTGGATGGAGAGTAACAGAATACTCCTGAGAGCTCTGGAAATTGAGAAAAAAGTAATGTTTATAATACTGACTTTAATAATAATTGTAGCCGCTTTTAATATCGTTTCTTCGCTGGTTCTTATAGTGCTGGCTAAAATGAGGGAGATAGGAATCCTGAAAGCTTTGGGTCTTTCAGCTTCTTCGGTTACCAGAGTTTTTTTGATAGATGGTTTGATTGTGGGTGGCGGTGGTGCTGTTTTTGGTGTTCTGATTGCCTGGATTTTGTGTTTCCTTCTCGGTAAGTATAAATTTATCGATTTGCCTTCGGATGTTTATTTTCTTACGAAATTACCTGTAGAGATGCAGTTGACCGATTTTCTGGTGGTTGTATTTTCAGCAATAATTCTTTCACTTCTGGCAGCGTTGTATCCGGCTAAGAGAGCCGCCGGGCTCGATCCTGTGGAGGCTATCAGAAATGAGTAAAACTATAGTGATTCTTAAAGATGTCGAAAAGAGTTTTTTATCCGGGAAGGAGGAAATAAATGTGCTGAGGAATGTGAGTCTAAAAGTTGAAGAAGGTGATTTTATTACAATAAGCGGTCCCTCTGGTTCGGGTAAAAGTACACTTTTGCACATTTTAGGTGGGCTTCTGCACCCCGATCGAGGAGATGTTATACTTCAAGGAAAGTCTCTTTATAAATATAAGGATATGGAGCTTGCAAGGATAAGAAATAAAAAGATAGGGTTTGTATTTCAATTTCATCATCTGCTTTTTGATTTTACCGTGCTTGAAAATTTAGCAATTCCTCTTTTAATAAAGGGCAACACTCTTAAAAATGCCCATAAAAAGGCAGAGGAGTTGTTAGCCCTTGTGGATCTCGAACATCGAATGTATGCCAAACCGAGAACTCTTTCAGGTGGAGAAAAGCAGAGAGTCGCGGTTCTTCGTGCTATTGTAAACGATCCGTTGCTGCTGCTTGCTGATGAACCTACAGGAGATTTGGACAGGGCGCATGCGAATGTGATTTTGCGGATGTTAGTTAAAATTCAACGTGAGAGAGGTATGACGGTTATTCTTGTCAGTCATAATCAAAGGGTTGCAAAAATGGGTGAAAAAACATATAATTTAGTTGGAGGAAAGTTGGATAAAAATGAAGTGTGACTTATGCGGCGAAGGAAATGCGAAATACAAATATTATGAGGTAAACTCTGACACTGTTAGGGAATTAAATATTTGCGAAAAGTGTGCCAGAGAAAAAGGCGTAGATATTAAAAGCAGAGAAGATTCTGTTGTTGTTAAAACCGGAATGTGTCCTTCCTGTGGGCTTACTTTTAGCGATTTCAAAGAATCCAGGAGACTTGGATGTGTGGAATGCTATAAAACTTTTGAGGAACAGTTAAAGGCGTTTCTTAGAGAGTTTCAATTAGGAATTACGCATAAAGGAAAAGAACCCCTAAGAAACAGTAAGGTTATTCTTATGAAGAGAGAAATTCTGGAGATGAAAAAAGAGTTGGAGAATTATGTCGAGGATGAGAAATTTGAGGAAGCTGTAAAGCTAAGAGATAAAATTGAGTCAAGAAAAGAACAACTTAGAATTTTGAGGAAGCAAAATGATTGATTCACTATTGGATCGTTTCCCCATTTGGTTGGAGAAAGTTGGTTCTCAATCCGATATAGTTTTATTTTCAATGGTTTCTCTTTATCGAAACATAGGCGGATACAAGTTCAATAAGCGGAATTCGGAAAAAGAAAAAGAAGAAATACTGGACTTACTCATTGAAGGGATGTCGTCAATATCTTCCTTTGAGAACGTCTTTCCTCTAAAAGATTTAAGAGACAGCGAAAAAGAACTTTTCGCAGAAAGAAACTTTATTTCCAGGAACGAGTTAGGAAATTGTCGTTATATTGGTTTAGCTTTAAATGATTTGCAAAACAATATAGTTGTTTTGAATTCAGATGAACATATTAAAATTTCTTCGATTTCCGGTGAATTGTCATTTAAGGAGACATTCGTTCGGTGTGATAGTCTCGATGATGAATTAAACGAAGAATTTGGTTTTGCGTATGATAATGAATTGGGCTTTCTTACTTCTTCTATTGAAAAGTTGGGAACGGGCATGGTGGTTTCCGCTGTGGTTCATCTTCCTGCTCTTGTTATTACCGGTAAATTTGTAGAGGTTTTAGAAGATTTGGAAGATTCTCTTTTTTCGATAGGCGGAGTTTTTAATGCTGGTGAAACTGTTGAAGGTAGTTACTTTGAGATAAGCAATAAATTTACTCTGGGTGTCTCTGAAGAAGAGATATTGAGAATGTTTGAAAAAAAACTTAAAAGTATAATCAATAGTGAGATAGAAAGTAGAGAATATTTAGCCCAAAAAGTCGGTTATGAAACAGAGGATAAAATATGGAGATCTTATGGTATACTGAAAAATGCCAGGATTTTGTCCGTTAATGAATTTCTTAATTTGACAGCCGCTGTAAGGCTTGGTGTAAGCCTTGGTATTATCCGAGGTATTGATATTTTGAATCTGAACAGATGGCTTTTTCAAGCCCTTCCGGGTCATCTGCGCGTATTAAATGAGGATGTTACCGGTAAAAAAGAAGAAAATATTCTAAGGGCTAAGCTAATAAGGAATAATTTGGGGGGATAGAGATATGTTTATGGATGAAAGGTTTACAAAGAAGTTAATAGATGTTGTGAAAATATCTAAAGATTTAACGCGAGAAGCTGGTTTGAGTGAAGTGACACCCATCATGCTTTTGCTTGCCATCTTGAAACATGGGAACAATATCGCGGTTACGGTTCTTGAAGAAGTGGGTGTGGATGTGGGAATACTCGAAAATAGAATTTTAAAGCTCGTCGGAAATAATGGAGAAGTACTGATTATGGAACAGCCCATCGGCCTATCAGGAGATTCCCTGGATATTCTTGAGGAGGCCAAGGAAGAGGCTTTAATGCTTGGCAGGCAGATAATAGGTACGGAGCATCTTTTGCTTGCTTTACTCAAGGCAAAAGGAGGAGCTTTTATTGACATTTTGAAGCCCGAAGAACTCGACTACTATCTGGCAAAACAGGTTTTACTTGATCTTTTTGAGAAGGAAAAAGCCGATGATAGAGGAAAAGAAAAATCCAAGTCTTCTGGTGATAGAACTCTGGAATTCTATACCAGAGACCTTACCGATCTCGCCAGGAGAGGCAAGATTGATCCTGTTATTGGTAGAGAATCAGAGATGGAAAGGGTTATTCAAACTTTGTGCAGGAGAAAAAAGAACAACCCGGTTCTTGTGGGTGAACCCGGGGTTGGTAAAACCGCAATAGTTGAAGGTCTGGCGCAGAAGATTGTTATAGGTGCGGTACCCAAGATATTGCAGAATAAAAAAATACTTTCTATGGATCTCGCTTCCGTTATAGCCGGAACCAAGTATCGAGGACAGTTTGAAAAAAGATTGAAACAGATATTAGAATCATTGAAGGATTCAGAGAATATTCTTTTCATAGATGAGATGCATACTATAGTTGGTGCCGGGGCGGCAGAAGGTGCTATCGACGCTTCCAACATGTTAAAACCAGTTTTAGCAAGAGGAGAAATTCAAACCATTGGAGCCACAACTACAGAGGAATACAGAAAGTATATTGAAAAAGACGGAGCTCTGGAGCGTAGATTGCAGATGGTTTTGATAGACCCACCAACTATAGATGAGACAATTGATATATTAAACGGTATTAAACGTAAATATGAGGATTTTCATAAAGTTACATATACTTATGAAGTAATCAAATCAGCTGTGAAACTTTCCTGTCAATATATTACCGATAGAAATCTTCCCGATAAAGCAATAGATGTTCTGGATGAAACAGGAGCTAAGGTAAGATTAAGGGAAACAAAGGTACCCGATGAAATCGTGTCACTTGAAGAAGAACTTCGAAAGGTTAAGGAAGAACTTTTAAAAGCGAGGGAAGAAGGAAAGTATGAAGTTGCGATTGAATTGAGAGATAGGAGAGATGAAATTGAAGACAGATTGGAAAAGAGTTTGGAAGATTGGGGTAAATACGGAGCACTTAAAAAGGTTGAAGTTACTGAAGAAGACATCAGAGAGGTTATTTCGCTCTGGACTGGAATTCCTCTTAAACGCTTGAGAGAAAAAGAAACCGAAAGATTACTTTCTATGGAGAAAGAAATCAGAAAGAGACTTGTGGGGCAGGATGAAGCGATTAAAGTTGTTGCCAGAGCGATAAGAAGAAGCAGGGCAGGTCTGCGTGATATGAAGCGACCGTTAGGTGCTTTCCTTTTCCTGGGGCCCACGGGAGTTGGAAAAACGGAACTTGCGAAACAACTTGCCAGATTTCTTTTTAATACCGAGGAAGCTTTAATAAGAATAGACATGAGCGAATTTATGGAGAGGTTCAATATTTCGAAGTTGATTGGAGCTCCTCCGGGTTATGTGGGATATGATGAAGGCGGAATTTTAACAGAGACGGTTAGAAGAAGACCCTATTCTGTAATCTTATTGGATGAGATAGAAAAATCTCATCCTGATGTTTACAATATTCTTCTTCAAGTATTTGATGAAGGTATGATTACTGACGCTTATGGCAGGAAAATCTCTTTTAAAAACACAGTTATTATTATGACTTCGAATATAGGTACTAAGGAAATAATGCGTGGAACGAATGTCGGTTTTAAAAAACCCGACATGGGAGCCAGATATGAGGAGATGAAAGAATACCTGCTCGAGGAAATTAAGGATAAGTTCAGTCCGGAATTTTTAAACAGAATAGATGAAAGTGTTGTTTTTCACTCGCTTGATAGAGAAACAATGGTTTCGATCGTTGATATATTCTTCGAAGAGGTACGAGAGCGAGTCGAAGAGAAGGGTTTTGAAATTTCCCTGACAGGTGAGGCGAAAGAATTTCTTATAGAAAAGGGTTTTGATCCGGAGTATGGAGCCAGGCCCCTGAAAAGGGTTATTCAAAGACAATTAGAGGATAAATTAGCGGAAGGGTTTTTAAAAGGGAAGTGGAAAAAAGGTAATAAGATCGTGGTTTCCAGAGAAGGGGATGATTTAATTTTCTTCTCGTCTCGTTCGGTGGCAGAAGTTCTCTAATATATATATATGGGCAAAAGCATCGCGATAGTAAATCAGAAAGGTGGAGTGGGTAAAACTACGACTGCTGTAAATCTGGGCGCCGCTCTCGCTCTTTATCGTCAAAGTTGTCTTATTGTTGATATAGATCCCCAGGCTAACGCTACTAGCGGTTTAGGTCTAACGGGTGTTTCTCCAACTATATACGATATCCTTGTTAAAGGTAAAAATCCCGAAAGCGTAATAAAAAAAACGGCTGTGGAAAATCTGGATATAATTCCTTCGGATATTTCTCTTGTTGGAGCCGAGGTTGAACTTGTGGATGTAAAGGGAAGAGAAATGCAGTTAAAAAGAAAAATAATGCCGCTTAAAAGGAAATATGATTTTATTTTGATTGATGCTCCGCCATCGCTTGGGTTGCTTACCGTGAATTCTCTGGTTGGAGCCGATTCGGTTTTGATACCCATTCAGGCTGAATTTTATGCGATGGAGGGTTTAAGCAAGCTTTTGAATACAGTTAGAAATATTCAGCGGGAGTTGAATTCCAGGTTGACTATCGAAGGCGTACTATTGACCCTTTTTGATACGAGATTAAACCTTGCGCATGAAGTTACGGATGAAGTTTGTAAGTATTTCGGGGATAAAGTGTTCGAGGTGATAATTCCCAGAAATGTTAAATTGGCGGAGGCTCCGAGTTACGGAAAGCATATTTTTGATTATGATCCGATATCGAGAGGGGCCGAGGTTTACAGAATGCTTGCTGAAGAGGTAATAAGAAAGAATGGCAAGACGGGCGCTTGGCAAAGGATTTAACGCTTTAATTCCTTCGGTCGATGAAGACAAAGTACCGGTAGCGAAGATCTTTCATTCTCCTTTACAACCGAGAAAGGAGATAAAAGATGAAGAATTGGAAGGTCTTGTGGCTTCAATAAAACAGAACGGAATTTTGCAACCCGTTTTACTTCGAAAAGTAGATGAGGATAAATATGAATTGGTTTACGGACATCGACGATTTGAAGCTGCCAAAAGAGCTAATCTCAAAGAAATTCCCGCAGTTTTTAGACGGCTTTCCGACCGAGAAGTTCTTGAAATCGCGATTATTGAAAATGTACAGAGGGAAGATTTAAATCCCATTGAAGAAGCAAACGCTTATTATAACTTAAACGTAGAATTTAATCTTACGCAGGAAGAAATAGCTGAGAGAGTTGGGAAGGCTAGAGCTACTGTAGCAAATAAAATGAGATTGCTTTCGCTCCCCGAAGAAGCTAAGCAAGCCCTGTTAGATAACAAAATAACGGAGGGACATGCGAGGGCACTCCTTAGTTTGGGAGAAAAAACCAGAATTTTAAAAGAATTAAAGAAGATTATAGAAGGAGAGAAGACAGTGAGAGAGGTGGAGAAAGTTTCCGTAAAGAAAAAGGGTGTAAAACAGATTCCTCTTAAGTATAAGGACTTACAGGAGGAATTGAGACATCTGTTTAATACGGAAGTCAGGGTGGAAACGGGTAAAAAGAAAAATAAATTAATTGTGGAGTTTTATTCGGATCAGGATTTGGAAAGAATCTATAATATAATAGTGCGGCGAAGCCATTCGGAGTTAAGGTAGGTGATAAGAGTGAGGAAGTGTACTATCCAGTTTATCCCTGAAGACGGTGAGGTAAAAGAAATACATTTATCGGGCGGCATGATTATATTCTGGGGTATTGTTCTTTTCTCGATGATAGGAACAATTTTATTTCTGTCTGTAAATACAGGTAAATTAATGGTGAATAAAGCGGAGTACGCTATGTTGAAGAATAGGGTTGAGCATCTTGAGAACAGGGAAATCGAAATAGAAAAATTAAATAGCAAGATGAAAAAGTTATACGACTTTGCCGATAAATTTAATAAGTCTCTTGGTCTCGAAATTTCGGTTGAGAAGTTTTTTGAAGAGGGAGAAAAGATTCCATCTTCGGAATCCAAAGAAGTTGAAAAAATCGGTACGATAAAAGACGAAGCTCGCCGTCTGCAGAATTTTGTTCCGAATATTCTGCCGACTGGCGAAGGCTGGATAAGCAAAAAATTCTCCGATGATCATAATGCAATAGATATATCACTAAAAGAAGGAACATCCCTTTATGCCACGATGGAAGGTACGGTAACTTTTTCCGGGGAAAAAGAATATCTCGGCAATACACTGGAAATCAGTAATGATGAAGGTTTTGGAGTAATATACAGTCACTTGAGTGAAATTCTTGTGAAAGAAGGAGAGGAGGTTAAGAAAAACCAGTTGATTGCTCTTTCCGGTAATACCGGAAGAAGTGATGCGCCTCATCTTCACTATGGAGTAAAAATGCAAGGTAAATGGGTTAACCCGGTCGATTATTTACTTATCAGGAGGTAATTATGCGACAAGAAGCAATAATGAATGTTTTTCATAAAGGATCTACTGTTGACGGAAAAATAAAGGTGAACGGTGCTATTAGAATTGACGGAAAATTAAAGGGAGAGGTTGAGGCGACCGATGCGGTTATTGTGGGCGAAACAGGAGTAATTGAAGGTGATATTAAAGCTAAAGAAACAAATATTTCCGGGAAATGCACAGGTCAAATATTTGTTGAAGATTGTGTTATTCTTCATGCCTCTGCCGAGATAAAGGGAGATATAAAGTGTAAAAAATTGGTTGTCGATGAAGGGGTGATGATTGATGGGAATATATCCATGAGAGAAAAGAATAGGAATGTACCGGAAGAAAAAAGAAAAATTTAAGATACGACCTGTCGAAATTAAAGTTAATTACCTCGAGCTAATACCGGCTTCAGTTTTAATAAAGCAGGGGAATACAATTGTTCTTGTCACTTCTACTATCAATGATTCTGTGCCTTCTTTTCTTAAGGGTTTAGGACAGGGCTGGATAACTGCTCAGTACGGTATGTTGCCTAAAAGCTCTAATTCGAGGATAAACAGAGAAAGAGACGGATTGTCCGGTAGAAGTCATGAAATTCAGAGGTTGATTGGGCGGTCTTTGAGGCTGGCGTTCGATTTGAATACGCTGGGGGAGAGAACAATTATTGTGGATTGTGATGTGATTCAGGCGGATGGAGGTACGAGAACAGCTTCTGTGACGGCTGGAGTGGTATCGGTATATGAGCTTTTGCGTCAAATGGTAATTATGAAGGAACTAAAGAAAATTCCCTTGATTCGCTGGCTGGCGGCAATTTCTGGAGGTATAATCGACAATGAGATATTACTGGACCTTAATTTTGAACAGGATTCGAGTGCCGATGCCGATTTTAACATGGTGATGGATGAAAATGGGAACTTGATTGAGGTTCAGGGAACTGCAGAGAAAAAACCCATTAACCAGGAGAACCTTAATAGATTAATTGAAATGGGAAAAGAAGGAATAAAAGAACTTATCGTTAAACAGAAAGAAGCACTCGGGATAGTGTGAGTTTCTACTGTTTTGATTTGAATCAGATATAAGCGAATGGATAATGTGTGTATTCAAATCTGTTGAAAAGTAAAAATTAAATATCAAAATGTAAACTTACAAATCAAAGTTCAAAAATGAATTTAAAAAATTTCAGGATTTTAAAAGGCATGGGGTAATTTTGCATTTTTGTTTGTCATTTTGCTTTTTAAATTTTGATATTTCCTTTCCCGTGGATTCAAAACAATTTCCCCTTATTCCTGGTATATTTTATGAATAAGGAAGATGGCGTTAATTCTGAAGTTAATAAGGAGTGGCGGGAAGTGGTAAGAAGTGAGAATATCAGACTCGACAGTTATCTGTCAAAAAGCAGTCTTCCTTTTACAAGAAGTCATATAAATAAAAAAATAAAAGAAGGAGAGGTTCTTGTAAATGGTGAAAAGTCAAAGCCTTCTTATCTTGTAAAAAAAGGAGATGTTATAGAGTTTACTTATATTTCACGTACACCTTTTAAAATAAATCCTCAAGAAATACCTATTTCCGTTTTATATGAGGACGAGGATATAATCGTTTTAAACAAGCAAAAGGGGATGGTGGTTCACCCGGCAAAAGGCAATTCCGATGGAACTCTGGTTAATGCCCTTTTATATCATTGTTCGGATCTTTCCAGGGGATCTGCCCTGGATAGACCCGGAGTAATCCATAGGCTCGATGAGGATACTACCGGTGTTATTGTGTTTGCTAAAAGTCAGAGAGTTCATTCTAAAATAGCGCACCAATTTCAGAAGAGAAAAGTAGAGAAAATTTATCTGGCGCTTGTCTGGGGAAAACCTCCGATGAAAGAAGGGAAAATTATTTCTCCTATAGGAAGAAGTCCTTTTGACAGAAAATTAATGGCTGTTACCCCTTTGAATTCCAGAGATTCTATTACTAAGTTTAAAGTTCTCTACTCGTACGGTTTCGCTTCTATTGTTAAGGTATTGCTTGAAACCGGCAGGACTCATCAAATCAGAGTTCACTTTTTACACCTGGGTTATCCGGTGATTGGTGACCCGGATTATGGCGGAAGGGACAAAAAAATTTTGAGAAGGATAGGGCTTGACTATGAAGATATTTTCGATAAGATAATGGAGATTATTGATAGGCAGGCTCTTCACGCTGCGTCGATTGAATTCGTGCACCCGGTGAAGGAAAGAAAAATAAGAATTACCGCGCCTCTGCACGAAGATATGAAAAAGCTTATAAAATTTTTAAATGAAAATGATGTTACTAAGACACGAAATTAAAAAGAAATCTATTAATGATGTCATTGCGAGGAACAGTGCGACGAAGCAATCTCAAGGTTTACGGAGAGATTGCTTCACTGTGTTAAAGCAAGGAGAGAAATTCGCAATGACAGGAGTAAGTAAATGGATCTATTAATAGTTGAATCTCCCGCGAAAGCGAAATCTATAACCAATTATCTTAAAAAAACAAAGGTAATGGCAACCATGGGACATATTAAGGATCTTCCCAAGAGTAAGTTAGGTATCGATATAGATAACGGGTTTAACCCGGATTATAAAATAATAAAAGGGAAGGGCAAAATAGTTAAGGAAATAGTAAAAGCGAGTAAAAAGAGTGAGAGAGTTTTTATCGCTACCGATCCTGATAGAGAGGGAGAAGCAATTGCTTTTCATTTGAAAGAAGAACTTCCTGTTGAGCCCAGGAGGATACTCTTTTATGAGATGACCAAAAACGGTATAAATAAAGGAATTGCCGAACCTGGGGATATTGACATGAATAAAGTCTTTTCCCAGCGTACAAGGAGGATTCTGGACAGGCTGGTTGGATACAAGATCAGTCCCTTGCTATGGAAAGTTATAAAAAGAGGTCTATCCGCGGGGAGAGTTCAAAGTGTTGTTCTCAGGCTTATATGTGAAAGAGAAGAAGAAATAGAGAAATTCGTGCCCGAGGATTATTGGATATTTAAAGGAATTTTTACTCACTCTAACGGTGAATTTAAAGCGAATCTCGAAAAAATTAACGGGAAAAAAGCGAAAGTGGAAAGTAAAAAGGAATCGGAAAAGATAAAAAAAGATTTAAAAAGTGCCGATTTTAAAATCAAAGAATTTAAAAAAGAAGATGTAAAACAGTCGCCCTTTCCTCCTTTAATAACCAGTACCCTCCAGAGAGCTGCTTCCAATAGCTATGGCTTTCCAATAAAAAAGACAATGTTTTTGGCCCAGAGACTGTATGAGGGTATAGAAATGCCTGAAGGTACGATGGGATTAATAACATACATGAGAACAGATTCTTTTAGAATTTCAAAAGAAGCAGAAAATAGTATACGCGATTTTATTAAGGATAAATACGGAAATAAGTGTCTGCCGGATAAGCCCAATGTTTATAAATCGAAGAAAGGCGCTCAAGGAGCGCACGAAGCTATTAGACCGACCGATGTAAATAAAACTCCTGACTCCGTTAAAGAATATTTAAAGGGAGACGAATATAAAGTTTATAAGCTTATCTGGGAGAGAGCTGTAGCCAGTCAGTTCGAAAAGGCGATTTTTGATTCTCGAGGTGTTACGGTGGAAGGTTCCTCTTACGAGTTCAGAGGTTCTTCCAGAAATTTGAAATTCGATGGGTTTTATAAAATTTTGACGCCTCCTAAAGAACAGGATATAATACCATTAATGGAAATAGGGGACTCGGTCAAACTTTCTGAGCTTGAAGACGAGAAGAAAACTACCGAACCTCTCCCAAGATATTCTGAATCTACAATGGTTAAAGAGATGGATAAAAGAGGTATCGGGCGGCCCAGCACCTATTCTCCAATTATCTCGACTCTTTTTTTAAGAAACTACATAAAAAAAATCAAGGGATACCTTGTGCCTCAGGAAATCGGTAAAATTGTGAATAAAGTTCTGGTTTCAAATTTTGGTTCCACGATAATCAATTATGATTTCACTTCTTTTATGGAGGATACTCTCGATAAAATCGAGGAGGGTGCAAAAGACTGGCAGAAATCCGTGGAAGAATTTTTTGATTCTTTCAAAGATGAACTTCGGGAGTTCGAGGAAAAGGTTCATGAGATTAGAGATAGCATAAGCGAAAAAAGCGATAAGAAATGTCCAAAATGTGGAAGAAATCTGATAGTTAAATGGGGTAGATTCGGTAAATTTCTCGCCTGTCCCGGTTATCCCGATGATTGTGAGGGTTATACCGAGCCGTATCCGGATGATGTCCTCGATGAGAAATGTCCTAAATGCGGGGGTAAGGTAATTATAAGGCAGGGCAAGTTCGGACGGTTTAAAGCCTGTGCTAACTATCCCGATTGTGATTGGAGCGCTCCGGTCTCTACAGGTGTTAAATGCCCGAAATGCGGTAAAGGCGAATTTATCGAAAGAAAATCAAAAAAGGGAAGAATTTTTTATCCCTGTTCAAATGAGGATTGTGATAACGTTTTATGGGATAAACCTGTCGCAGAAGAGTGTCCTAAATGCGGTGCACCTTTTATGGTCGAGAAAACAAACGCGAGACAGAATTATCTGTATTGTCTCCAGTGTAAACATAAAGAAACTTTTTAATCGGTTGAAAGATTATCCGGTTTCGCTTGTAGGGCACGGCTTTAGCTGTGCAAAAACAGCTGTCTGTCAATGTAAAACTATTCCATTGAGGGTTTGTCCTTGTGGGGGATGCCCTTGACTTGTTTTATAAAGAGCGTATATATGTAAACTATGGGGATAGCAATATAATGGATAAAATAATAAGGACAAGAATAGCTCCTTCACCGACCGGATATCTGCATCTGGGTACGGTAAGGACCGCTCTTTTCAACTATCTTTTCGCCCAGGTTAATGACGGC
>Ga0307422_1000285_pt1 | contig 29835 bp, 31 predicted proteins | sample SalMarWE160290MG_FD_202153 | JGI IMG/M metagenome (GOLD analysis project Ga0307422, IMG submission 202153) | Salt marsh sediment microbial communities from the Plum Island Ecosystem LTER, Massachusetts, United States - WE1602-90 | ecosystem: Environmental > Aquatic > Marine > Intertidal zone >...
AAAACACCTGTCAAGCCCCGTAGTGAAATTTCGGCTCGCTCCGCAAATTTAGGTTTTCTAAAGAAAACCCTGCCGAAATTCTACTACGGGGCAAGCCTCCAAAATTAACAGTTAAAGCCGCGAGATGATTTTCTTTTCCGATGGGGATATTATATAATAAAGTCGATGAACTAAAGTTTATCTTCAGCTTCGTTTTAATAAATTAAAACTCGCTAATTGATGCAAGAAATAGGCCAAAAACAAAATATATTCTGGCAGTGGCTCTCTTGGTATTTTTTTGACGTACCAAGAGCTATTTTAAAAACCTGGAAAAACTTTCTTTTATTTAATTTAAATTATTTCTCTGTTCCCATTCTTTTTAAAACCTTCTTTTCTTACTGGCGAAGATATAAATGGTCTTATGGCCGAGGATTTGATTTGAGAAGGTATCTTGAGGCCTTTACTTTTAATCTAATTTCCAGAATTTTGGGAGCAATTGTTAGAAGTATTTTAATATTTATCGGTATTAATGTTGAGATTTTTATAGTTATTTCAGGTCTATTAGTATTTCTGGGATGGATAGTTCTCCCAGTTTTGCTAATAGCCGGACTAATTTTTGGCACTAAAGTCATTTCATAATGTTCAATTTTAACCTTAAAGGAACAGCAATTTTTCAGGCCTTAATTTGGGAGAGAGCTTTTCTGATGGCTAGATTCCTAAAAAAATTCTTTTTAATTTTATTTATTTTTACTTTTTTAATATTTTTATATGGATTTCTGACAGAAAACTTTAGCCAATCAGCCCTTTCTCTTTTATTTGGTTTTTCAATAATCTTTTTAACTTCGGCAATTATTCTCTGGATAAAGATACTCTTTTTTGGCTTAAAACTAAAGAGACCGAAATTGAGAGTTGAGCTTAAAGAAGCTGTTTTAAGACCAGAAGAGTATAATTTAGCTGAGTTTTTAAGTTTTGAGGTAGCTAAAAGTATCCGGCAGGCAATTGGATTCTCTAAAAAGAGAAAACTTTCCAAGATTCCTTCTGAAGCCCTACTTTACTTCTTATTAAAAGGGTGGCCCCGGGCAAGTTTTATATTCTCTCGAGCCCTCTTAAATATAAAAGAGATTAAAAAAGAATTGAAAGATTATTTAGATAGTTTAAAAAGAGAGAAGTTTCAAGGAATTTTTTCTAAAGATTCTCAAAAAGTAATTTTAGAAGCTTTAAAAATTGCTCAAAGAAAAGGCCACCAGACCATTGAAATGGGGGATATTTTAACTAGCCAGAGCAAAATTGACCCGACTTTCAAGAAACATCTAATTATCATGGATCTTAAGACCAGAGACATTGAAAATTTAGCCGACTGGTTAGAAAATCTGGAAGAAAAAATTTCCGAGAGAAAAAAATTTTGGGAATACAAAAATTTGGCCAAAAAAGGAAGTTTAGCCAGAGAATGGGCGGCAGGTTACACTCCTACTTTAGACCAATATTCAATTGATTGGACTGATTTTATTAAAAAGAGAGGACTTGAGGAGATTATTGGCCATAAATCAACTATTGAGCAAATTATCCGCATTCTGGCTAAATCAGAAATTAATAATGTTTTATTAGTAGGTGAACCAGGAACTGGTCGAGGAGCTACCATCCAGGCCTTGGCTCAAAGAAGTCTTTTTGGAGAGAGTTTGGCCAATTTAAATTATAAAAGAGTGGTTGAATTAGATATGGCTTCTTTATTGACTCGAATTGAAAAACCTGAGGAGATAGAATCAATTTTAGACCTAATTTTTCGAGAAGTAATTTTTGCGGGAAATATTATTTTAATAATTAATGAGTTCCATAATTACATTGGCCAGCTGGCCAGGCCAGGGATTATCGATATTTCTGGAGTCTTAGTTCCCTATCTAAGATCTTCCCAGTTTAAGATTGTAACCATAACTACCTTTGTAGGTTTGCATAAATATATTGAGCAAAATCCATCCATTTTATCTTTGTTTGAAAAAGTTGAAGTTTCTGAAATTTCAGCCAAAGAGACAATTAGGCTTTTGGAAAATCAGGCTTTAATTCTTGAAAGGAAATATAGAAAGTTTGTTTCCTATCTGGCAATAAGAGAAATAGTAAATTATTGCCAGAAATATTTATCAGCTGTTCCCCTTCCAAAATCGGCAATGAATCTCTTAGATGAAATTATGGTCTATTTGGTTAGTGAGACAAAAGAGCAAATTTTATTACAAAAACATGTGGCCGAAGTTGTTTCTGAAAAAATTCAAATCCCGGTGGGAGAATTAAAGGTCAGGGAGAGAGAAATTTTGTTAAATTTAGAAAATTTGATTCATCAGAGAATTATTAACCAAGAAGAGGCAGTAAATGAAGTTTCAGCAGCTATGAGAAGAGCTAGGGCTGCCTTTACCATAAGGTCAGGACCAATGGGTTGCTTCTTATTTTTAGGTCCAACCGGAGTAGGGAAAACTGAAACTTCCAAAGCTCTGGCTGAAATTTACTTTGGCTCAGAAGAAAGAATGATAAGATTAGATATGTCAGAATTTCAGGATATTCGAGATATCCCAAGATTAATTGGTTCTGCCTCAAAAGAGGGTCTTTTAACAACCCCTGTTAGAGAAAATCCTTTTTCCTTAATTTTACTCGATGAAATTGAGAAGGCCCATCCAAATATCTCAAATTTATTTTTACAGGTTCTTGATGAAGGCCTTTTGACAGATGGATTAGGCAGAAGAGTTGATTTTAAAAATTCAATTATTATTGCTACCTCAAACGCCGGGGCAAAGATTATCTGGGAGGATATTAGGTTGAATAAAAAATTAGACATTGTCAAAGAAGACCTCTTGGGTTATCTTTTCAAAAAAGGAATCTTCCGACCAGAATTCATTAATCGATTTGATGGAGTAGTTGTTTTTAAACCCTTAACTAAAGAAAACCTTTTAGATATTGCTGAACTTCTTTTTCAAAAACTAAAGAAAAATCTTGAAGAAAAAAATATTGAATTTATTATTACCCAGCCCCTGAAAAAGAAAATAATTGAACTGGGCTATAATCCAACTTTTGGAGCAAGAGAAATGAGAAGAGTTATTCAAGGCAAAGTGGAGAACATTTTAGCCACCGCTCTTTTGTCAGGTCAATTAAAAAAAGGAGATAAAGTTGAAATTGTGCCAAAAGCTAAGCAATTTAAATTAATATTAAAATCTTGATATAGCCAATAATTCTTTACCGAGGATAATTGAGTGCAATTTTAAAAAAATAGAGGTTCAAAAAACCTCTTTTTAGGTATTGACTTTTTTTAAAAACTTTAGTATAATTTAAGAGATGAATATAGTATTATGCTTGGAAAAATAATTTTAAAACTTAAATTAATATTTATTCCCTGTCTAGAAAATAATTATAGACCGAAGTTTTTAGAAAGTAAATTTTTATTTTACTATCTCTTATTTTTACTTATTTTAAAGTTCATTACTGTTTCTTATTTAATCTGCCTTCCCAAAACCATTTTTTTTGCTGACATCAGCAGCACCTCTTTGATTAAATTGACCAATCAAGGAAGAGAGGCGTTAGGTTTTAGCCCTTTAACGGAAAATTCGCAATTAGATAAAGCAGCTTCTCTAAAAGCTCAAGATATGATAGCTCAGGATTATTTTGCTCATCAAAGTCCGGAGGGAAAGTTACCTTGGTATTGGATAAAATCAGCAAATTACGATTATCAATATGCCGGAGAGAATTTGGCTATAGGATTTTTAGACTCAGAAGAAGTTTATCAGGCCTGGAATAATTCTCCTTCTCACAAAGCTAATCTTTTTAATCCAAATTATCAAGATATTGGAATTACAGTGCTTAAAGGAGATTTTCAGGGAAATGAAACCTATGTTGTGGTTCAATTATTTGGCGCTCCTAAAGCAAAACTGACCCCAAAAGAACAGCCAAGTATTAAAAAACAATCAACTAAGATTGAGGAAAAAATAATTCAAGAACAGCTGCCAATAGATATTGAACAAGAAATTGCCTCCGAAGAAGTAGTTGATAAGTTAGAAGAGCCTTTAGCTAAAGGATATGTTTCTTCCGCTGAAAACATAGAAACAGAAAATGAATTTAAAAATAGTTTTAGGTTTAATTTTTTTCAATTCTTATCTTCAGATTATAATAATATAGTTCAAAAGATTATATTTTATTCGTTACTTCTCATTAGCCTTTCCCTGATCTTGAATATTTTTGTTGAATTTAATATTCAACGAAAAGACCTGATTGTAAAAACACTTTTCTTTGTTACTTTATTAACTTTGTTTATCATTTTTGATAAAGAATTAATAATTCAAATTTTACCCCATAATTTCAGTATTCATTAAAAAGTCGGTTTTCCTATGTTAAAACTTATAAACAAAAATTTAAAGATGTCTTTAGAAGAAATAAAGAAAAAAAGTAAGTCCCGTAGTAAAACTTGGACTTGCTACCCAAAAAGATATTTTGTCCAAGTTCTACTACAGGGTAAGAAACTTTGGAAATTTTTTATTTTTCTGTTTTTAGTCAGTTTTATAGTTATAAATTGGTCAGATATTTCTTGGGTTTTTAATTATAAAGTTATCTATCGAGGATTATCTAATTTCTTTGAGAGAAATAAAATAGAAGCAGTTTATTTTGACAAAGAAGATAGCATTGAGATTCCCAAGATTGAAGTAAAAGCCCCTATTATTTTTCCTGAAAATAATAGCGAGAGAGACTTTGAAAAAGCTTTAAAAAAAGGAGTCTTGCATTATCCTCAATCTGTTTTACCAGGAGAAGAAGGAACAACAATTCTTTTGGGCCACAGCGCTCCTCCTAACTGGCCGAAGATAGATTATGATTGGATTTTTAATGATTTAAATAAATTAAACACTGGCGATGAGATTTATATCTATTTTAATCAAAGTCGATATATTTATGAGGTGACTGAAGAATTTTTTCTCAATCCTGGTCAAGATATCCCTCAACCCTTGACAAATTCTAAGTATGTGTTAAACTTAGTAAGTTGTTGGCCTCCAGGAAGAGACCAAGAAAGAATTGCCATAAGGGCAGAATTAGTCAATTAATAATTTCTAAAAATCTATGTTTTTAAGTTTATCTAAATTTAAAACCCTAAAAAGAACCAGTATTTTTTGGATAATTTTTTTATCGATAATTTTTTTATTTGCTATTGGATATCAAAACAGAGCAATGGCGGCAAGTTGTGCAGATTGTTCCAGATGTAAAGGAGCAAGAGTTTACGGAAATATTTCCAATGCCAATACTGGTGGAAAAATATCGGGAGCAACAGTTACAGTTACAACAACAGCAACCAGTGGGGTGCAATGTCCAAGCACCAGTTCAAGCAAGCATGGCTGGTGTGGTCCAAAGTCAGGAAGTACAACAACTAACTCAAGCGGTTATTACAATTTTGCCAGGGTTGACGGTCTTTACTGTTTTGTCAATTGTGGCTGGGGCTATTCTGCTCCCTGGAAATTAAGCGTAAGTCACCCTAATTATTATTCAAACTCTACTACTTTTTCTCCAATAAATGGGAGTGCGAGTGTAGTAAATTTGAGCCTTAGGCCTAAATCTTCGCCTACGATTACCTGCTGGTCCTGTAATACCAGCAATTACACCTGTTATTCCCAAAGTTATTCAGGTACCAGTTGTCCTTCAGGAACATATTCAAGTCAGTCTTCCTGTCAGAACAACTGCCGGCAATCTACGATTACCTGCTGGTCCTGTAATACCAGCAATTATACCTGTTATTCCCAAAGTTATTCAGGTACCAGTTGTCCTTCAGGAACATATTCAAGTCAGTCTTCCTGTCAGAACAACTGCCGGCAATCTACGATTACCTGCTGGTCCTGTAATACCAGCAATTATACCTGTTATTCCCATGCCTATTCTGGCTATTACTGCCCTTCAGGAACATACTCAAGCCGTTCCTCCTGCGAGGATGACTGCGAAGAGCCGTCTTATTCTATATTAAATGTTTCAAAAACTGTCCGAAATATTACTGATAATACTACTTTTCGGAATTCAGTATCAGCTGATCCTTTAGACAGATTAGAATTTAAGATAAAAGTTAGCTCTACTGGAAGCACCAAAGCTCGAAGTGTAATAGTAAAAGACACTTTGCCCTGGCAGATAACATATCAGAATAAATTAAAGATTAACGGAGTGTCTTCTTCCGGCAAGATTTTGACAGGATTAAATTTAGGAACAGTATATCCTGGTCAATCAAAAACAATTACTTTTGAAGCTAAAGTTACCTCGGCAGATAAGTTTATTTATGGAATAACTACTTTAACAAATACAGCAATAGCTTATAATGCAGATACTGAAGATACCGATACAGCCAAAGTTGTTGTTACTAGAAAAGCTGTAGCCGGGGCTGTTACCGAGGTAAAAACAGGTATTGTTAGTCAGGCCTTAGATTATGTTCTGTTTCCTTTGGTAATGACTTTTATAATAATCTTGGTTTTCAAAAATTATCTCATCTTTTTAAATGAATGGTTAGAGAAAGGAAAAAGTAGAATGATTGAGCATCGATCGAATAGAAGCTTAAGAAGAATTATTTCTCGCATTAAAAGCAGAGAGAGATTTTAGAAGAAAAAGTTTTGAAAGGTTTAAGAGATTAGAAAACTTAAAATCGCCTTATAAGGCGATTTTAAGTTTTCTTTCTCTTGTTTCCTTGACAACTGTGGATAATCTGTGGAAAGAAATGTTTTTTTATCTTATTTTTAAGGTATTTTAATTCAGGTTGACTTGGGACTATGAAGTGGAATATAGTAAAGGTGAAAGGACGAATTGTGGATAAGAGTGGGATAAAGACCTAAATCTGTGGATAACTTTAATTATTAAAAAAAGCTTTTAATGAATTAGCATGTTCATAGGAGAATATAGACATACCATTGATATTAAAAAAAGACTGGCTCTTCCTGCCAAATTCCGAAAGGAACTGGGCAAGAATATAATAATTACCCGTGGCTTGGACAATTGTTTAGTTGTTTATCCTTCAAAAGAATGGAAGACGATGTCTGATAAGTTAGGGAAGTTGCCAGCCAGTCAGCTTGAGGCTCGAGGTTTTGCTAGAATTATGTTGGCCGGAGCTATGGCAGTAGAACTCGATAGGTTGGGCCGAATTCTTATTCCAGAGTATTTAAAAATTTATGCTAATTTAAAAAAGAATGTAGTAATTTGCGGTCTTTATAATCGATTGGAAATTTGGGATGGTCAAAACTGGGAAATCTATAAGAAAAAGGTGGAAAAAGAAGTAGGTGATTTCGCAGCTAAATTGGGAGAGCTCGGAATCTAAAATGATATGGGGCGGAATATTCATATTCCCGTATTGCAAAAAGAAGTGCTCAAATATCTTGATCCTAAACCTAATCAGAATTTTATTGATTGTACAATTGGTGAAGCCGGCCATACTTTAGCAATTTTAGAAAAAAACAGACCGAAGGGAAAAGTTTTAGGAATTGAATGGGACATTGAACTCTATAAAAACTTATCGAAATCGGATATCAATAGATTAGTCTTGGCTAATGATAATTTTGTCAATTTAAAAGAGATTGTTGAAAGAGAGAAATTTAGGCCGATTAAAGGAATTCTATTTGACTTAGGAATGTCAAGCTGGCATTTAGAAGAGTCGGGCAGAGGATTCAGTTTTTTGAGAAAAGAACCTCTAGATATGAGATACAATTCTCAGAATCCTTTAACGGCAGAAAAAATAGTGAATTATTGGTTAGAATCAGAGATAGAAAAAATTCTAAGAGAATACGGGGAAGAGCGTTTTTCCGGGAAAATTGCCAAGGAAATTATTAAGGAGAGAAAAGCAAAGCCGATCAAAAATACATCTCAGTTGATAGAATTTTTAAAAAGAGCAATTCCTTTCAGATATCAGCATCAGAAAATCTATTTTGCCACCCGAACTTTTCAGGCTTTGAGAATTACTGTTAACGATGAACTAAATAATTTAAAGAAAGTTTTACCTCAGGCCTTAGAAATTTTGATGCCAGGTGGTTCTTTAGTAATAATCTCTTTCCATTCTTTAGAAGACAGAATCGTCAAAAATTTCTTAAGAAACCGAGCTAAAGAAGGATTGCTTAAAATTTTAACCAAAAAACCAATCAGACCAAAAGAAGAAGAAATTAAAATTAATCCTCGCTCAAGGTCGGCAAAGTTAAGAGCAATATTAAAAATATAGATACAATGAACAGTTATTCTTTAACTCAGCCTATTTCACAAAGGTTAGTAGTTTTACCAAAATTTCCAAAAATTGGTTTAAAAACTTTTTGGATTTTGAGTTTCATTTCAATAACATCGCTTTTAATATTTTATATTTTTCAGGTAAATAGCATGATTGGGGAAACTTACCTGATTCAAAACTATCAAGGAAAAATAAAGGAGCTGTCTCAGGAAAATAAAACCCTGGAGATTAATTTTTCTCAGGCAAATTCCTTATCTATTATTGAAAGTTTAGTAAAAAATCTAAATTTTGAAAAAGTAGAAAGAATTCATTATATTCAGGTTTTGGAAAGCCAGGTTGTTGCAAAGTAGATAAAGGTAATTTTTTAAAAAAACTTAATCTTTTTGTTTAATGAAAAGGGGGAGGATAAATCTAATTTTAATTTTAATAACATTATTTGGAGTAGCTATTATAGGAAGGCTTTTTTTTATCCAGATACTTAATTATGAATATTGGAAGGCTTTGGCTCAGGGTCAGCAAAAATTTTTTGCCCAAGTCCAAGGAGATAGGGGAGAAATTTTTTTACAGAATAAAGAAGGAAATTTATACACCTTAGCCTCAAATAAAAATTGGGAATTGGTTTATATTTCTCCAGAAGAAATTACTACTAAAGGACAAGATTCAATAGAAACAGCTAAAGCCCTGAGCCAGATACTGAATTTAGATGAAGACTTAATTTTAGAAAAAATTAAAAAATCAGATAGTCTCTATGAATTAATAAAAAATAAATTGACTCAGGAAGAAATAGACCTTTTAAAAAAATTAAATTTACCAGGAGTTTATTTGGGGTCGGAAACATTAAGATATTATCCACAAGAAAATCTGGCCGCTCATGTAAGTGGATTTTTAGGAGGAGATAATATTGGGCAATACGGAGTAGAAGGATATTATAACGATCTTCTCAAAGGGTCAGAAGGATTCCAAGAAGGAGAAAAAGGAGCTCAGGGGTATTTAGTCAAGATGACCTCAGACGTTGTTAAAAGAGGCTCTGACCTTGTTTTAACTCTTGATTACAATATCCAATTTGTGGCTGAAAAGTTGTTGAGAGAGGCTAAAGAAAATTTAGGTATTGAGGAGGGTCAAATTATAGTCGGAGACCCTAATTCGGGAAGGATTTTGGCTATGGCTAATTTTCCAGAATTTAATCCCAATGAGTATTGGAAAGAAGCAAATTTAGAAATTTTTAAAAATCCGATAAATCAAAATCTTTTTGAACCGGGTTCCGTGTTTAAACCCATTACCATGGCTGCAGCTTTGGACCAGGGAATAATAACTCCTCAGACTACATATGTTGACCCCGGCGTAATCGAAATCGGAGGTTGGCCTATTTATAATTATGACCAAAGGGTTTATCCGGGCAAGATAACTATGACCGAGGTTTTGGAAAAATCAATTAATACCGGGGCAGTCTTTGCCGAGAGACAAATTAGCCACCAGAGTTTTTTAGATTACATTGAGAAATTCGGGTTTTTCGAGCCAACCGGAATTGATTTAGAGGGAGAAGCTTTCTCTAGGAATTCTAATTTAAAAAAAGGATATGAAGTAAATTTCGCTACAGCTTCTTTCGGACAAGGGATTGAAATGACCCCTATCCAGTTATTCAGAGCAATCTGTGCTATTGCTAATGGGGGAAAATTAATTAAACCTTATGTATTAGAAAATCCCATTCTTAATTCAGACGATGTAGAGGAAAGTGATATAGAGGAAAGACAGGTAATTTCGCAAAAAACAGCCACTCAATTAGCATCAATGTTGGTTTCAGTGGTAGAGAATGGTTTTGCCAAGCGAGCTAAGATTCCCGGCTATTATGTTGCTGGTAAGACCGGGACTGCTCAGATTCCCTGGTCAGCTTTAGGAATTGATAAATCGGGTTATTCTGAGAAAACTATCCAGACTTTTATCGGATTTGCCCCGGTTTTTAGTCCTCGATTTTTAATTTTAGTGAAATTAAATAATCCAAAGGCCAGGACAGCTGAATATTCGGCTACCCCAATATTTCGAGAACTTGCTAAATATATTATAGATTACTATCAGATTCCTCCAGATTATTATGAAGAACAATAATTATGAATTTTTTATCTAAATTCATCTTCTATTTAAAAAAGCCCAAAATTATAATTATTACCGGACAGGGGAGAGCTTGTACCGCCGAGGCTGTCTTTCAGGTTTTAAGACAGAATTTCAGTGTTGGGAGATTGAGAAATTTTTCAGGTTTATTGAACCTCGGGCAAATTTTAAGTAAAGAAATTCTGATTTTTGAGCCAGAGATGAAGAAAGCAAAAATTTTTAATTTCTTGATTAAAAAATCCTCGCTGCCGATTTTACTTGTGACTCATATTGGCGATATTCCTTCTGATACCGCATCTACCCCTTCCCCTTCAGGGGAAGGGGTCCCTAAGAACAGAGAAATCAAAAAATTGGCAAGAATTTTACCTTCCCAGAGTTATTTAATTTTAAATTTTGATGACGAGACAGTCAGAAAAATCAAAGACGAGGCTAATTGCAACGAATTAAGTTTTGGCTTTCAAGAAAGAGCTGATTTTAGAGCCTCAGATATAAGGTTAAACAATGGAACGAATTTTAAAATAAACTACAAGGGAAATATTGTTCCAATTTGGCTGGAGAAACTTTTTGGCAAAGAGCAAATTTACGCCAGTCTATCTGCTGTAAGTATAGGGGTAATATTCGATTTAAATTTGGTTGAAATTTCCCAGTTATTAAAAAATTATCAGGGAATTGCTGGCGAAAGGGACGATACTTGAAAATATTTTTTAATCTGATATAATTAATAAAGCAGAGAAAGGAGGTAAATAGTTATTTTTAGTTCTTTTATAAAAAATATAGAAAGGAAAAAAATTATGCCACTATGTCCATTTTGTACTGATGAGAATGGAAGAAGAGTTAAACTTAAAGTCTTAAAGAGGAATAAATATAAAAAAAATAATGGAGAGGTGAGTTCTGGAATCTTGTATTTATGCCCGGTTTGCCTAGATGAATACCATGTTAAGAGAAGAAGCAACGGCAGGAAAAGAACCACTTACCTTCCTAAAGGTGAAAAAGGAAGGGGGAAGTTGATTGATCATCATTTGATAGAAGCATAGAAGCTGACAGGAGTTGAATTGAAAGAAATAAATTTTATTAGTATTAAGCCGTCATTCGTGGCGGCTTTTTATTTAAAATTAATAGAGTTTACAAAGTTTAGAATCTGTGATAGATTTGATAATCGTTCTTACTATTATTTAAATAAGGAGGTGATGATTCAGAAGGAGGCAAAAGATGACAAAAAAAGAAAAAGATAACAAAGCTAATGCGAAGAGGTTTAAAACATGTACCGGGTAGTTTGCGGGACGGTTTTCCTCGAGAAATCGTTCAAAAAATGGAAGAGAGGATAGAGACAATATTAACCAACAGCCTCACTTCTCTGGCCTCATCGTCTAGCGGTTTAGGACGCAGGGTTCTCATCCCTGTAACTCGGGTTCAAATCCCGATGAGGCCACCAATTTTTGAGAGACTTCTAATTAGTCTCTTTTTTGGATATAATAAGTTAATGGGAAAAATCTCTTGGCATAATCTTACCTGGAAAGAAGTAACAAAATTATTATATTCTGACTCTAAAAAGGGCTTATCTGAAAAAGAAGCAAAATCGCGACAAAGAAAATCAGGCAAAAACTTACTTCCAGAAGAGAAGCCTTTATCTCGATTAAGAGTATTTTTAGAGCAATTTAGAAGCCCTCTAATTTATATTTTAGCGATAGCGGGAGTTATTACTTTGTTTTTGAGAGATTATACTGACGCCATTGTTATTTTTGGCGCTGTTTTTTTAAATACAATTGTTGGGTTTTTTCAGGAAAACAAAGCATCTCAGGCTTTAAGTGAGTTAAAAAAAGCGGTTAAACATACAGCTGAAGTCTTGAGAGAAGGAAATTTAAAAATTGTTGATTCAGAAGAATTGGTTCCTGGCGATATTATTATTTTGAATCCAGGAGATAAAGTCCCAGCTGATGGCAGAATCATTGAATGCCATGATTTAAAAATTAATGAAATGGCTTTGACAGGGGAGTGGTTATCAGCAAAAAAATTGTCAGAGGTTTTGCCAAAAGAGAAACCTTTAGCTGATAGAGATAATATGGTCTATATGGGTTGTGTAGTTGAAGATGGAACGGGAAAAGCGATAGTTTCTGAAGTAGGAGTTCAAACTGAAATTGGAAAAGTAGCTAAAATAATTAAGGAGACTAGAGAAGAAAAAACTCCCTATCAAAAAAAATTAGCCAATTTTTCTAGAATTGTCGGGATTATCATCGCTTTTATTTGTTTTTTTATTTTTGTTTTAGGAATGGCAGCCGGGAAAGAGTTTGTGGAAATGTTTACGACGGCAGTAGCCGTGGCGGTAGCTGCTATCCCTGAGGGATTACCAGTAGCAATGACAGTGATTTTGGCTCTCGGAATGCAAAGGATATTAAGAAAGAAGGGATTGGTAAGAAAATTAGCTTCAGCAGAGACTTTGGGGAGTACTTCGGTGATTTGTAGCGATAAGACCGCCACCTTAACCGAGGGAAAAATGAAAGTAAGCGATATAATAGGTGATAAATTTCTAACTCTAAAAGCGGCTACTTTAACTTCAGCAGCTTTCATCGAAAACCCTGCAGAGCCAAAGGAAAAATGGATTTTCAGAGGGAGGCCAACTGATAAGGCTTTACTTGAAGCTGGTTTTGCTATTGGAATTAACCCAAAAAAAGAATTCAAAAAAAAGAAAATAGCTGAAGTTCCCTTTAATCCAATAAATAAATTTGCCGCCACTTTATATGAGGAAAATGAGGGAAGTTTTTTGTATGTTTGTGGAGCTCCAGAGAAAATTTTAGACCTTTCAAACTTAGAAAAGGAAGATAAGGAAAATTTAGAAAAAAAATTAGAACAACTAGCTCAAAAAGGACTAAGAGTCGTTGCCTCAGCTTCCCGAAAAGTTGCAGAGGTCCGACCTCTGCAACTTGAGGAATTGTGTAAGGATTTAACCTTCCTTGGTTTCATCACCTTAAAGGACCCGGTTAGAAAAGAAGTAAAAGAAGCAATGAAAGTTTGTAGGCAGGCAGGAATGAGTCCAATTATTATTACAGGTGACCATAAATTGACGGCAAAATCTGTAGCTGAGGAGTTGGGTTTTAAAGTAAAAGAAGGAAATATTATGGAAGGGAAAGAGCTTGATCAACTTTCAGATGAAGAGTTTCTAAAAAAAGTAAAAGACATTCAAATTTATGCCAGGGTTGAGCCAAAACATAAGCTTCGTATTATTGAAGCCTGGCAAGGAAAAGGAAGAGTGGTGGCAATGACCGGCGATGGAATTAATGACGCTCCGGCGCTCAAAAAAGCCGACATTGGAGTAGCTTTGGGTTCTGGAACCGAAGTGGCAAAAGAAACTTCAGACTTGATCTTATTAAATGATAGTTTTTCTATTATTGTGGCGGCAGTTGAAGAAGGGAGGGCAATTATTGATAATATTAGAAAGGTTATTACTTATTTATTATCTGATAGTTTTACCGAAATAATTTTAATTGGAATAAGTCTCTTTTTAGGCTGGCCTCTTCCAGTTTTAGCTACTCAAATTTTGTGGGTGAATCTTATTGAAGATGGGCCCCTCGGCCTCTGTTTGGCTTTTGAACCAAAAGAAAAAGACCTAATGAAGCAGAAACCCCGAGGCCATGATGTTCCTCTTTTAACCCGGGAGATGAAGGCCTTAATTTTTATTATCGGATTAGTGACTGACCTTTTACTTTTAGGGCTCCTTTTCTGGCTAATAAAATATTCTGGTTATGAAATCTCTCATATTAGATCAATAATCTTTGTCGGACTTACCGTTGATTCGGTTTTTTATGTTTTCTCTTGTAAAAGTTTAAGAAAGAATCTCTGGCAGATAAATCCTTTCGCCAATAAATTTTTAGTTTTTGCCTGGATTTTCGGTATTATAATGCTGATATCTTCTCTTTATTTTTCTCCATTACAAACACTTTTAAAAACAGTTCCCCTAAATCTTTTTGACTGGCAACTAATTTTAGGCTTAGGATTAATAAATATAATTTTAATTGAAGTTACCAAATGGCATTTTATTACTAAAAAAGAATATGTTTAAAAACATTAAAACATTTATCTATCCAATAGCTATGCTTTCTGGAACCATTATTGGCGTTGGGCTTTTTTCTTTGCCTTATATCACCTCAAAGGTTGGCTTTGGTGTAATCCTTGGCTATTTTTTGGTTTTAGGAGCTTTAGTTATTCTGGTTCATTTATTTTTTGGAGAGATAGCTCAAAAGACACCTGATTTTAAGAGACTTCCTGGTTTTGCTAAATTTCATTTAGGAAATTTTGGTGGAAAAATAGCTCTTACTTCTACAATTTTGGGGCTTTTCGGAGCAATCTTAGCTTATCTAATTATTGGTGGAGAGTTTTTGACAAATTTATTATCACCAATTTTTGGTGGGGGCAATCTTTTCTATACTCTTTTATATTTTGTCCTGGGAGCAGGCCTTATTTTTTGGGGAATTAAAGCCATTTCCAAAATCGAATTTTGGGGACTAATTTTGTTTTTTATTATTCTAATTGCTACTTCCCTTCAAGGATTTCCTTTTTTAAAAATCGAAAATCTTTTTCCTATTCCTGATATTTCGCACTTATTTTTGCCTTACGGCGCCATTCTTTTTTCTTTATGGGGAGCAGCTTTAATTCCGGAAGTTGAGGAAATGCTGGGAGGGCAAAAAAAAATAATTTCAAAAATTATTCCCATTGCCATTTTAATTCCGATAGTTGTTTATCTCTTTTTTATTTATCTAATTTTAGGCATTACGGGACCTCAAACCACAGAATCTGCCTTAACCGGACTAAAAGATGTTTTAGGCGATGGAGTAGTTAGTTTAGCACTTTGTTTTGGTGTTTTAACAACCTTCACCTCGTTTATTGTTTTGGGTCTTACCCTAAAGAAAGTTTTTTGGTATGATTTAAAAATTGGAAAAAATTTGGCCTGGGTAATTATTTGTTTTTTGCCCCTGATTCTTTTTTTAATTGGAATTAAAAGCTTTATTCCGGTAATATCTGTTGTTGGTGGAGTAATGCTTGGTATTGATGGAATTTTAATTTTATTAATGTACCAGAAAATTAGACCTGAAAGAAAATTCTTAATTTATCCTTTAGTTTTAATATTTTTGGGAGGGATTATTTATGAAATAATATATTTTGTAAAATAATATGATTTTATTTTATATTTTCATTTTTTTAGCTTCTTTTGCCTTACTTTTTTGGTCGGGGAAATGGTTAGTTAATGCCTTAGTTAGAGTGGCTCGATTTTTAGAATGGAGGGAATTTGTGGTAGCTTTTTTTGTTATGGCTTTTGTAGGTTCTTTACCTAATCTTTTTGTTGGCATTTCTTCAGCTCTTCATAAAATTCCTCAACTTTCTTTTGGCGACATAGTTGGTGGAAATCTCGTTGACTTAACAATAGTTGTAGCAATAGCTGCTTTAATTGCTAAAGGCCTTCCAGCTGAAAGCAGGATGGTTCAAACTTCTTCAATTTTTACTATCTGCATTGCCATTTTACCCTTACTTTTAATTTTAGATGGGGTTTTGGGCAGGGGAGACGGAATTTTCTTAATTTTAGTTTTCACTTTTTACGTCTTTTGGCTTTTTTCCAAAGAAGAAAGATTTAAAAAAGTTTATGAAGAAAACAAAATTTCTACTGCTAAAGAATTTAAAGTTTTTATGAAAGACCTCGGAAAAGTAATTTTGGGAATAATCTTTTTATTAGCAGCTGCCGAAGGCATTGTTAAATCAGCTCAATTTTTTGCTGGAAGTTTTAATTTGTCGATAGCCATAATTGGAATTTTAATTGTTGGTTTAGGGAATACTCTACCTGAAGCCTATTTTGTAATTGCCTCTGCCAGAAAGGGCCAGACCTGGATGATTCTTGGTAATTTGATGGGTTCAATTATGGTTCCAACCACCCTGGTACTGGGGATTGTTGCTCTAATTTGTCCAATTGAGATTGTTGACTTTTCACCCTTTGCCATAGGCCGGTTCTTTCTGATAATCTCAGCTATATTTTTCCTATGGGTAGTTCGAAGCGGTCAAAAAATTACCAAAAAAGAAGCCTTATTTTTATTAGGAATTTATATTCTCTTTGTCATATTTGAAATTTTAATGAAGTAATGTTAATATAGGTTAATCTCTACTCCAAAATTGCTTCCACAATTTTGGACGGGTCGCGAGGCGTGCCCGCCTGGCGGGACGCCCCGACCGAGACCATAACATGGACAATTCCCTTTTTGCTTTAATATTATTTCTAATTGTGGCTGGAGGAGCGGCAATTTGGTTTTTTTACATTAGAAAATCAGCAATTGACCGCAGCCAGACAACAGCAATAAGAGATTTAGAAAGACGATTAACTGATTTAATGACTAACCAATTAAAGGAGATTCGAGGAAATGTGGATGGGACCTCTCGGGCAATGCATGAACAAATTTCTTCTTTTACAAAAGAAACAGTTCAAATTCGTCAAGAATTAAAACAAGTTCAGGAGACAATGAAGGGCATTTCCTCTTTCCAGGAGATTTTTAAAGCGCCGAAGCTTAGAGGGCAATGGGGAGAAGCTTCTTTAGAGCACGTCTTGAGCCAGCATTTCCCCAAAGAACTTTACCAGGCTCAATATCTTTTTTCTTCTGGAGAACAAGTTGATGCAGTATTAAAACTTCCTGATGGCAAATTGTTGCCAATTGATGCTAAATTTTCTTCTGTCAATTTTGAAAAAATGAAAGAAGCTGAATCTGATAAAGAAATAGTTCTTTATCGCAAAAAATTTATTGGAGACGTGAAATTTAATATAGATAAGATTGCCTCAAAATATATTTTGCCTTCAGAAGGTACTCTTGATTACGCTTTAATGTATATTCCGGCGGAAGCTATTTATTATGAAATAATGGCAAAAGAAATAGATTTAGTAAAATATGCTCAAGAAAAAAAGGTTACTTTAGCTTCACCTAATACTTTTTATTCAGCTTTGCGAACAATCGAACATTGGTTTCGAAGTATGCAGATTTCTCGTCAAACTCAGCAAATTCTAAAAAGACTTGACCGTGTTTATCAAGATGCTCAAAAATTAAAGAACGATTTTAGAAAACTGGGAAACCATTTAAGAGATGCTAGTTCTGCTTATGACACCTCAGGAAAACGGCTTTCTTTACTTGGAGAAAGAGTGGAAAGATTAGCCGAGGTTGACGAAACTAAAAAATTAAAAAAAGTAAAACAAAACTCTTAGAATATGTTAGCAGTAATTAAAACTGGAGGTAAGCAATACGTTGTGACTCCAGGAGATAAAATAAAAATTGAAAAGTTGGATGCCAAAGAAGGTAAAGAGATTACCTTCAAAGAAGTTTTATTATTGGAAAAGGGTAAAAAAATAGACATCGGATGTCCATTAATCAAGGGGGCCAAGGTTATTGGTAAAGTGTTATCTCAAGGTAAAGGTAAAAAAGTAATCATTTTTAAATATAAGCCAAAAACTCGCTACAAAGTAAAAAAGGGCCATCGTCAGCCCTTCACCGAGATTGAAATTACCAAGATACAAGATACAAGTTCCAAACAATAACCAATAATCAATATTCAACAACCAAGCAGTTTGTGTCTTGTTGTTTGGTTATTTGTTATTCTCTCGTCGGCTTTCCAGAGCTGAAGATAAAGTTTCTTCGTCAGCGTATTCTAATTCCCCGCCGACGGGTAATCCTTTCGCTAACTGGGTAATTTTTTTTATTCCCAGATTTTTTAACTTTCTCTGAAGCAATAAGCTCGTATTCTGGCCCTCGGTCGTTGGATTGAGGGCTAATATAATTTCTTTGATTCGCTCTTTTCTTACTCTCTTAATTAGTTTTTTAATTCTTTCTTCAATTTCTTCTTTTTGCTTTGCCCTTTCAAGCCCGGAAATTGTGCCCCCTAAAATAAAATAGAGTCCCTTGAATTTACCGGTCTTTTCAATAGCTTCCAGGTCAACCTCTTTTTCTATGACGCAAATTAAACTTCTATCTCTAATTTTATCTTGACAGATGGAGCAAAGTTCTCCTTCGCTTTCACCCGCTTCAAATGATTTAAAACAAAGGGGACAAATTTTTATTTTGACTTTCAATTCTTCAATTGCTTTTATAAGTTCTTTAATCTTCTCCTTCGGTATCTTGACTAAATAGAAAACAAAACGGGCAGCAGTTCGCGGCCCAACCGTTGGAAATTTAGAGAAGATATCAATGAGTTTTTGGATAGATTTAGGATGCATCGTGTTCTTTTTCTAAATTTCTGAAACTGACTCGTCTTTCATCAAAATATAATTCAATTTTTCCCACCGGACCATTACGATGCTTAGCTATTATAATGTCTGCAATATTTTTTCTTGAAGTATCAGACCGGTAGCGATCCTCACGGTGTATAAACAAAACCACATCCGAGTCTTGCTCCAGGGCTCCGGTTTCTCTCAAGTCAGATAATCGTGGAATTTGGGGAGAACGCTGCTCTACTGCTCTTGATAATTGTGATAAAGCCAAAACCGGAACATTAATTTCTCTGGCTAAAGCTTTTAAAGAACGAGAAATCTCAGTCATTTGCTGAACCATATTGACTGCAGGATTTCTCGGTTCCATCAATTGTAAATAATCAACAATAATTAACCCTAGTCCCTTTTCTGCCTGCAATCTACGGGACATTGCTCTCATTTGTAAAATGTTTGAAGTAGCGGCATCATCAATATAGATTGGGGCCTCAGATAAAATACCCAGAGCCTGTTGGATTCTTGAAAAATCATTATCTTCGCCCTCATCAGAGAGTCTGCCCGTCCTCAGTCTCCATAAGTCAACGTTAGCCAGCCCGGCAATTAATCTATCTACTACCTGGTCTTTTGACATTTCAAGCGAAAATATACCGACCGGCACCTTATCGTTCGTGGCAATATTAGCAGCAACATTACAAGCGAGAGCACTTTTTCCCAAACTTGGCCTGGAAGCTAAAATAATAAGGTCAGATTTTTGAAGACCAGCCAGAATATTATCTAAATCGACAAAACCAGTAGGAAGTCCCCGGGGAGCTCCCTGGTGCTTGGATAATCTGTCAATCCTTTCAAAAGCTTCTTCTAAGGTGGCCTTAACGGGTAAAAAATTTTGAGTTAAGCTTTTCTGAGCAATGCTGAAAATTCTTTTTTCAGCATTATCTAATAAAATATCAACGTCTTCTGACTCATTATAGCCCATAGTCCCGATTTCTTGGCTGGCTTCAATTAAATCTCGGAGGATTCTTTTTCTCTGAACAATCTTGGCGTAGTTTAGAACATGGCTGGCAGTGGGAACGCAATTTATGAGCTCTGTTAAATAACTTGCCCCGCCAATTTCTTCAAGGAGGTTTTTTTCTTTTAAGCGGGTAGAAACTGATAGGAGGTCAATGGGCTCTCCTTTTTCAAAAAGTTCAATTGTTGCCTGGTAAATTTGCTGATGAATTTTTTTATAAAAATCCCGAGGTTGCAAAAAATCAGCCACTCGAATTATGGCATTTTTGTCAAGAAGTAAGCAGCCAAGAAGCGATTTTTCAGCTTCAATGCTTTGAGGAGGCAGTTTTTCTGGTAATTCACTTTTTGAAAATTCATTACCCATATCCATCAATTACAGTATAGCAAATGGAAAAAAGGTTGGCAACGAGTTGACAATTTTGTTTGAAGTTGCTATAATAAAAGCATAAAAGGGAGAGAGGAAAAACAATGTATGAAACAGATATTGGAACTTTAAAAAAGGAGACAGAGGTTTTTAGATTCGGGGCTTCTACCAAAGGAGGCCAAAGAGCGAATCGAAAACAAACTGGAATTAGACTCTATCATTTTCCTTCTGGGATAAGAATAACTGTTAAGGGAAGGTCTCAGGCAAAGAATCTAGCGATTGCTTTTAAGCGGCTTCAAAAAAAACTAAGAGAGTCAAAAAAGCTAAGGAAAAGAAGAGTTTCAACCGGAGTGCCAGTTTATATAAGGAGGAGACGACTTTTAGGGAAAAAACGGCATTCCGAAAAGAAAAAACTGCGAAGAAGGCCAATTTTAGAGTAATTTAAAGGCGCTTCTCACTTCTCAAGAGGTGCCTTTTTTAATTTATAATTGCTTTTAATTTTGGGCCCTTTTTAGTATCTTTGACCCACCAGCCTTGTTTTTTGATTTTTTTTCTGAGATTATCTGCTTCTTTCCATTTTTTCAACTTGCGATATTTTTCTCTTTCTTTAACCAGCTTTAAAATTTTCTCAGAGATTTTTTCTTTTGGTTTTTTCCAGAAGATAAATCCAAAAACTTTATCAATTTTTTTTAAAAAGTTTAAAATATCTTTAGCATCAGTTGAGGTCAACTTACCTCTATCAAAAAGATAATTTCCCCGACTAATTAAATGAAAAACTGAAGCTAAGGCTTTTGGAGTATTAAAATTATCATCCATCGCTTTCTCAAATTCACTTTCTATTTTAGGTAATAATTTCAACTTTTTATTTGTAGTTTTAGCTTTTAGCTTTTGATTTTTGACTTTATCTATGAATTCATCAATTTTTTCTAATTCTCTTTTAGTTTGTAAAATTGCCCTTTCTTGATAGTCAATAGGGGATTGATAAAGAGTTTTAATTACAAAAAGTCTTAAGACTCGAGCAGAATTTTTCTTTAGAAAATCTCTTATGGTAATAAAATTACCCAAGGACTTTGCCATCTTTTGACTTTTTACAGTTAGAAAGCCTGAATGGAGCCAATATCTAACCATAGGTTTTCTTTTGGATATAGCTTCCATCTGAGCAATTTCAGCTTCGTGGTGAGGAAAAATTAAATCTCTGGCTCCACCATGAATATCATATTGGAAACCGAAATATTTTTCAGTGATAGCTGTATCTTCAATATGCCAACCAGGTCTGCCATGCCCGAAAGGACTTGGCCATTTTGGCTCACCAAGTTTGGAAAATTTCCAGAGACAAAAATCTCCTTTGTTTCTCTTTTCTTTCGTCTCATCAATCCTTGATACTGCATCTTCAGCTTGCAAAACCGTCCTCCTTGACAATTTTCCGTAATCTTTGAATTTTGAAATATCATAATAAATACCGTCTTTTATTTGATAGGCATATCCTTTTTTTAAAAGTCTCTTAACCTGGCTTATAATTTCTTTAATATGGTCTGTGGCTCTGGCATATTTTGTTACGCTGTCAATTTTTAGACTTTTCATATCCTTTAAATATTCCTTCTCAAAATCTCGAGCTAATTTTTGGGGAGAAATCTTTCTCTCTTTTGCTCTTTTTATAATCTTATCATCGATATCAGTAACATTTTGAAGATAAAAAACATCAAATTTTTTTTCTCTTAGATATTTTGTAATCACGTCGAAAACAATATAGGTCCTGGCATGTCCAATATGAGAGAAATCGTAAACCGTCGGCCCGCAGACAAACATATTTATCTTTTTTGCCTTTTTTGATCTAAAGATTTCCTTTTTTCGAGATAGGGTATTGTAGAGTTTTAACATATTAAATTATTTTACCATTATTTTGATTTTTTTGAAAATTTATGATAAGATAAAGAAATGAAAAAAGTAGACGCAATAATCAGTATTATAATCGGTTTCCTAATAGGAGTTTTCTTCTTTATTGGGTTGAAAAATATCGGGAAAAGCTTTCCTTATAGCTGGTTGCTTTTAATTGTTTTTCCTCCTCTCTCTTTACTTGGAATGTTCCTTTCTTCCTATATTGGTAAAAAGCTTTTAATTGTTTACCAGGCAGCAAAGTGGATTTTGGTAGGAGCTCTTAATACTTTTATTGATTTAGGGCTACTAAATGGATTAATTTGGATTTCAGGTATTGCTACCGGTCTCTTCTTTTCGGTTTTTAAAGGCATTTCTTTTTTAGTCGCTACTACTAATAGTTATTTTTGGAATAAACACTGGACTTTTCGCAAAAGAGAGAAAGTTTTTGCTCCCAAGGAATTTTCTAAGTTTTTAGTAGTAACTACCATTGGTCTTTTTATCAATGTGGGGATTGCTTCTTTTGTGGTGAATATTATTGGGACTCAATATGGTATAACAGAGAAAATGTGGGCAAATGTTGGGGCATTTACTGCTGTTCTATTTGCCTGGGTCTGGAATTTTTTAGCATCCAAATTTATTGTATTTAAAAAGTAAGCGAAGCGAAACCGAGCACATAAATAAATTATGTGCTCGGTGCTCGTTATTACTCGCATGACAAATTTGGTCCTTTATCGCAAATACAGACCGCAAACTTTTGCTGAAATTATCGGTCAAGAACATATTGTTCAGACTTTAACCAACGCCATCTCAACAGGGATGATTTCCCATGCTTATTTGTTTTCCGGCGGACGCGGTACAGGAAAAACTACAATTGCCAGGCTTTTAGCAAAAGCAGTTAACTGCGAAAATCGAAAAGATGACCAATATGAGCCCTGTAATAAATGCTCGTCATGCCTTGAAATTATGGAAGGAAGGTCAATGGATTTAATCGAAATTGATGCTGCTTCCCATCGGGGAATTGATGAAATGAGAGAATTAAAAGATGGAATTCGATTCGTACCTACAAAGTCAAAATATAAGGTATTTATAATTGATGAAAGTCATCAGCTTACGAAAGAAGCTGCCAATGCCCTCTTAAAAACTTTAGAAGAACCGCCAGCTCACGCCATTTTTGTTTTAGCCACCACCGAAATTCATAAAATGATTCCAACCATCATTTCTCGTTGCCAGAGATTTGATTTCAGAAAACTAACCTTGCCGGAAATTATTAAAAGATTAGAAATTATTTCCCAGAAAGAAAAAGCTAAAATCGAAAAAGCAGCTTTGGAATTAATTGCCTTGAATTCTGGAGGTTCAATCAGAGACGGAGAAAGTTTATTGGACCAGACTCTAACTTTCGCCGGAACTTCTGGGGAAGGGAAAGAAATAAAAGCGGAAGACATTAAGGATTTACTGGGATTGGTTGAGATAAACTTGGTGAGCAAGTTTTGCGATTTTATTGCCGAAAAAAAAGTTTCAGAAGCTATTACTTTTTTAAACGATACAATTGATAAAGGATTAGACCTTCAAAATTTTACCAAAGCTCTGATTAATTATTTAAGACAGACTTTAATTTTAAAAATGACCGGCGGAGGAGAAGGAAATTCAATAATTACCGGTTTGACCAAAGAGGAATTTCAAAAAATTGAAAAACAATCAGCTTTCTTTAAAGAAGATGAGCTTCGAAATATTTTAGGGCTTTTCCTCGAAGCTGAAAATAAAATGAAATATTCCTCAATACCCCAATTACCCTTGGAATTAGCAATAATTGAAGCAATCGGAGTAGGGGAGTAATTATTCCGGGGTCGTTTAGCTTGTATTATTTGAACCACGGTGATATGATTAAAAAATATTAATTCGTGGTTCATGATATTAAAACTCAAAGAAAAAGAAAGAGCAATAAAGCTTAGAAAAAGAGGATTTTCTTATTCTGAAATTTTAAAAGAGGTTCCGGTAGCTAAATCTACTTTATCTTTGTGGTTAAGAAGTGTTGGATTGGCCAAAAAACAAAAACAAAGGCTTACAGAAAAAAGAGTCGCCGCTGCTCTTAGAGGAGCGATGGCTAAGAGAGATTATAGATTAGCTATTACTAAAGAGATTAAAGATAAAGCAAGAAATGAGATAAAAAGGCTATCTACTCGCGAATTGTGGCTTGTTGGTACTGCTCTTTATTGGGCAGAAGGATCGAAAGAAAGGACTAAGTCAAGTAATGTTCAATTTGGCAATTCAGATCCACAGATGATAAGATTATTTTTAGAATGGACCCAAAAGATATGTAAAGTTCCTAAACGAGATATTTTTTGCGAAATTTACCTTCATGAGACTACTACTGAAAGAAAGAAGGAAGTCCAGAAATATTGGTCAAAAATGACCAATTTTCCTCTAACTCAATTTCAAAGAATTAGATGGAAGAAACACAAAATAAATACAAAAAGAAAAAATATTGGTAAAGATTATTACGGCTTATTAAGAGTTAATATAAGAAGAAGTAGTAATTTTAACAGAAAAATAGCAGGATGGATTGAAGGAATTTGCCAAAAATATTAATAATGCGGGGTGGTGTAATGGTAGCACCTGGGACCTTGGCTCCCAAGATGAACGTTCGAATCGTTCCCCCGCAGCAAAATTATGAAATTAACTAACAAAATTGCCTTAGTAACTGGTGGCTCAAAAGGAATTGGAAGAGCCATTGCTCAAAGGTTTATTAGAGAAGGAGCAAAGGTTATAGTTTTTGATATTGAGAAACCGAATTACGGAGTAGAATTTTATCAAGTTGATATAAGTAAAGAAGAACAAATAGAAAAGGCGTTTGGTCAGATTAAACAATTAGATATCCTTGTAAATAATGCTGGAGTATATTTTCAGGTATCTGTAGAAGAAACCTCAAAGGAGCAGTTGGATAAAATTGTGGATATAAATTTAAAAGGAACATACCTAATGGCCAAACACGCAGTTCCCCTGATAAAGAAAACTAAAGGCAATATTATCAATATCTCGTCAGGAATAGGAGTTGCCCCTGAGCCAGAATCTCCTGCTTATTGCTCGACAAAAGCAGCAATAATAATGCTTACAAAGTGTATGGCTCAAGAATATGCATCAGAGGGAGTAAGAGTAAATGTGATATTGCCAGGACCAATAGATACCTCATTATTAAGAAATGTTTTTTCTTCAGAAAAGGAAATTGAAGAATACAAAAAGTTAAATCCAATGAAAAGAATTGGAAAACCTGAAGATGTTGCAAATATAGCAGTTTTTTTAGCTTCAGATGAAGCAAATTATATCACTGGTGGGCTATATTCAGTTAATGGTGGAGAATCTACCTCCAGTATTTATTCAAAATAAGTCGCCGTAAGGAAAATCGCCAAGATGGCGATTTTTTGGTAGAATAGGAATATGAATAATAATTTTAACTCAGAAAATTTAGGTAAAATTTTCGATTTTTTACATAAAGTAGGAAAGTTAAAATTAACTTTCAGATTTAGTGAGGTAAAAAACATGCCTGAAGATTTAAAAGACTCAAGTGCTGCGCATTCGTGGAGATTGGTCTTAATGGTATTTATAGTAGCTGATGAATTAAATTTGGATATAAATATAGAGCACGCCTTAGAGATTGCTATTATTCACGATATTGTAGAAGCAATTACAGGGGATATAGACCAAGTTTTAATTTTTGATGGTAAGGTATCAAAAGAAGAAAAACAAAGAAATGAAAAAGAAGCGATGGAAAAACTTAAAGAAAGCCTACCTTTAAAACTCGGAAATAAAGTATCTAATTTATGGAATGAATATGAAGGAAGCCCTACAAAAGAAGCGAAATTTGTAAAAGCACTTGATAAAGCGGTTTTTTGGTAGAATAAAGGAATGAAAAATATAGAAATAAAAATTAGAAAATCTGTTCCTAGTGATGTATATGGGATTAGGGAGGTCCAAGAGGTAACTTGGATAAATACTTATCCAAATGATAAAGCGGGGATAACTTTAGAGGATATTAAAAGTAAATTTAAAGATGATGATACTTCAGAGGGAAGAAAAAAGATTGAAGAAAAAAAAGAAAGATACAAAGATAAGAGCAAGCGAACTTGGGTAGCAGAAGAAAAAGGGAAAATAATAGGTTTTTGTTCTGCAGGCAATGAAAAAGGGAAAGACAGAATTTTGGCGATATATGTTTTACCAGAATATCAAGGTAAAGGAATAGGAAATAGACTAATAACAAAGGTATTTAAATGGTTAAGCAATAATATGGCTATATATACAAATGTTGTTGAATACAATTTAAACGCAATAAACTTCTATAAAAGTCACGGATTTTCTGAAACAGAAAGAAAGGGAAAGTTAGATAGCGCAGCTACTTTACCTTCAGGAAAAACATTGCCTGAAATTGAACTTAAAAAATCAGTATAACCAAGTTATTCACTGTTTTGCGGTTTCAGTCAACTCCCTTATTTGTTTTAAAGCTATCTTGGGATATTTGAATACCTCTTCCCATCTCAAGGTTCTAAAATCGTCCGCTAGACCGAGCATTATAGGATGATAAAAATCGCTTTTTCAGCGATTTTTTTTAAAAGGCATTCATTATTAATTTATTGAAAGTTATTCATTAAAGCACAGGATTATTTTTGAACCAGTTAAGGATTTTTAAGGTATCAGTTTGGCGATTTTTGGAATAAAGCAAGATAATGGCAATAGGTTCTTCGTTCAAATTAAATAATGAGGCCAATGTTTGTTTAGCTTCTGGTAAATAACCGGTTTTTCCGCCAATAAATTCAGGAATTTGATAAAAATTATTGACATTTTTAAATTTGAGCAATCTTCCCGCTTGATTAGGGAGCCAAAAGTTATCATACTTGGTAGTGTTTAAAATTTCTGGATGATTTTCATAAATATAAGTTGAAAGTTTAGCGATGTCAGGGGTAGTAGACAGGTTTTTGGGATTTAATCCATGAGAGTCATAAAAAAAAGTATTGACCATATTAAGTTCTTTTGCCTTTTGATTCATTAAAGCCAAAAATTTCCCCTTTTCTAAAAAATAAGTTAAAGATTCAGCAGCATCATTAGTTGATTGAATAAGGCTAGCCCTTAGAAGGTTTTTTGCGCTAACATTTAAACCCAAAAAAAGAGACGGGCTATATCCTAAAGGTTCAAGCATTTTTTCTGTTAAAGTTATTGTTTGGTTAATGTCAATATTTTCAAAAGCAACTACGGCAGTCATTAGTTTAGTAATAGAAGCGATGGGATATAATCGATCAATGTTTTTTTCAAAAACAACTGAATTATCAGAAAGATTTACTGCTAGATACGATTCAGCGGTGATTTCTTTTTCTAATTTAAATTTTGAAATTAGCGCTTTAAGACGTTGAATTTCTTTTTGAAGGATTTGAATTTGCTGGATCAATCTATCTTTTTCTGTTTGGACATCTGTTTGGACAGAAGCTTCAACCGTTTTAACTCCAGAGAATAAAAAAACCAAAAAGAATATATTAAATAAAATAAAAAAGATTTTATGTTTCATTTTAAAATACATTTTAATTATGTCTATTCTACCATAATATTAAAATAAAAAATAAACTTAAAAGAAATGCTATCAGTTCTAATAGACGGTTTTTGACAAGAGCTTGATTTTTTAAAAGAATTAATATAAGATAGAATCAGTTGGGAGCCTGGATCACAAATAGGTATATTCGTTATTCCGGATGGGTAATAAATAATGCTATTTGCAACTCATGCGATTAAGAGTTGCTTTTTATTTTAAAATGACTACAAAAAAACAATTTTTATCAGAACATAACAAATTATCTCCTTTAAATCTGCAAGCTACAATGGCTTTACTTTCTCGTTTTAGGATAGATAAGGCATCACTCTTTAAAAATGATGATTGGTCTATAGATAAACTCCGGAGGCCATTTATTTCATGGCTTACTTCTTTACCACAAGGAGAAAAAGAAAAAATTAAGAAGAAGAAAACATGAAAATAACCCTCCCCCTTGACTTCTTGTCAACAGTAAACTATTGTAATAAAGAGAATAAAAACAGTGGTCGACTTACTTATTAATTAAGCCTTCATTTATGAAGGCGCAGACGAAGAAGAGGATTTTATCCTCTTCGCCTATAAATAGCGTAAGGAACAATTATATTTTTAGGGATATTCTTTTACTACAAAATTATAATTCTAGAGATAATTTTCACTTCGCTCACATTATGGTAAAAAAATTATTTGTCGGTGGATTATCTTACGAGACCACCGAAGCGACTTTGAAAGAGACTTTTTCTCAGGCTGGAACTGTTGAATCGGCAATTGTGATTATCGATAAAATGTCCGGCCGTTCAAAGGGATTTGGTTTTGTTGAAATGTCTTCTGAAGAAGAAGCTCAAAAAGCCATTGAGATGTTCAATGGTAAAGAGATTGACGGAAAAAACGTTACAGTAAACGAAGCTAAGCCTTTAGAGTCTCGTCCTCAAAGAGATCGCTGGTAAGAAAGTTGAAAAAATCCCCTTATGGGGATTTTTTCATTTCTGCTTGAAATTTATCGGAGCCCCGATTTTTAGGGCATTTAGGGATTGACATTTTTAATTTTAAATGCTAAATATAAAATATCCTAAAAATATAACTTTAGGATTCTGTCTATTATAATTCAAAAAAAGGAGGGAAAAGATGAAAGTAGCTCATATAAAGGTAAAGGAACGAGGTAAATATCTGCGCCTGAGTATCAAGTGTCCTGACTGCGAGTATCCAAACCCGGTGAGGATAGAACACCAAGGTCAAAAGAGAGGAACAGGTGCAGAATTAAAGTGTATAGGTTGTGGAGCAACGATAACATACGACTGGGAGGATAGATAGCAGAACAAAGGAATTATATTTTGACAAAAAAAGCGGGCAACCTTCTAGTGCTCGCTTTTTATTTTTACCCCCAAACAGATTCTAACATTGTCCAGTTGGCGGAGCACTACGGGATTTTGGGAGTAAATTTCTTCCAAAAATAAAAACACCTACCTTTTGGCAGGTGTTTTTATTTCACTTTAATTTCCTCTTTTAGCTAAACGGTCTTTGTCAGCTATAGTTCTGACATCTAAACCTGGCATAGCTTCACCTAGATTTTTAGAAACCTCAGCAATAATTTTAGGATCATTATAATGAGTCACTGCTTTAACAATTGCTTTAGCTCTTGTTCTCGGATCGCCGGATTTAAAAATGCCTGAGCCAACAAATACTCCTTCGGCACCCAGATGCATCATTAGAGCTGCGTCAGCTGGAGTGGCTATGCCGCCGGCAGCATAATTTACCAACGGAAGTTTTCCAGTTTTGTGTATTTCTTGAACTAATTCAAAAGGGGCGCCTAAATTCTTAGCTTCAGCCATAAGCTCATCTTTGGGCATATTTTTAATCTTCCGAATTTCATCCATCACCGTTCTCATATGCCTAACTGCTTCCACCACGTTACCAGTGCCTGCTTCGCCTTTGGTGCGAATCATGGCTGCTCCTTCACCAATCCGCCTTAAGGCTTCTCCCAAGTCGCGACAGCCACAAACAAAGGGTACTCTAAAATCGTGCTTCCAGATATGGTGAGTCTCATCAGCTGGTGTTAAAACTTCTGATTCATCTATAAAGTCTACCTCAATGGCTTCAAGCGCCTGAGCTTCAGCAAAGTGGCCTATTCGGCACTTAGCCATCACTGGAATAGTTACTGCTTTTTTAATATCTTCAATAATAGTTGGATCAGCCATACGGGCTACTTCTCCAGCTGCTCGAATGTCAGCTGGCACTTTTTCTAATGCCATTACGGCGCAGGCTCCAGCTTCTTCAGCAATTTTAGCCTGTTCTGCATTAATCACATCCATAATTACTCCGCCCTTTAGCATCTGGGCCAAGCCGGTTTTAACTTTCCAAGTTCTTTTTTCCATTTTTTTACTCCTTTATTAAATTATTAAAGTACTAATTCTAAGTTATTAATATAATGTAATTTAAGTTATGTCAAACTCACTTTAATCCATAGAGATTTTGGGATAGGGTAATACCTTACCCCAATCAAAGGTTCGAAAGTTGTCCTTCCAAGCGAG
>Ga0307422_1000286_pt1 | contig 29732 bp, 17 predicted proteins | sample SalMarWE160290MG_FD_202153 | JGI IMG/M metagenome (GOLD analysis project Ga0307422, IMG submission 202153) | Salt marsh sediment microbial communities from the Plum Island Ecosystem LTER, Massachusetts, United States - WE1602-90 | ecosystem: Environmental > Aquatic > Marine > Intertidal zone >...
ATCAAAGGATATGAGTTTATTTTGGGAGCGAGAATTAAAAATGAACCTGGTACTATCAAAATGAAAATTTTGGCTCTAAATCTTGAAAATGGGAAGAGCTATGTAATTAAGAAAAATAATTTGAGATTCATAATTTCTTTTTCCCGGAACAGGGCAAAAAAAGTTTGGAAAATCATAACCTGTATTATTCATGCGTCAGGTTCGGGTCATATGTATGGCGTCGGAAGCTGAGGCTGTAGTAACCTACCGCGAAGCTTTCGCAACGAAGCAGATGCCCTGAAACTGGCGCGCTTTGTAAAAATAAATGAAAATTATATTTCGTAATCCTGTTTGTTATTCTGTTAACTTTCAACACATAAAATAATTTCACAAGAATATATTTTATTTAAGTTATTAGTAATTAATTTGTTATTTCGTTTAATCAAAGTTGGTGGTAGTTGTTCACCTGTTGTTTGTTTTAAATGGTGTTCACGAGCTCTCCCGCTTACGCGGGATCGGTTGTTGCCTCACCAAATTATTATATTTTTTAAGGCGTTCGGCGAACCCTCATCCCTAATAATAAAGCCTAAGTAAATATTCATGTCCTGTTATTCACCCCATTATTTATTTTAATTGTGTTCATGAGCTCGCTTCGCTCGGTTGTTTTTGTACTATCTAAATTAAATTCCTTAAGGATGAGGGTTTCATTGATTTTTATGAATCTTTAGCTCGGCGAAGCCAATAATGCAGGATAAAAACTTAAAATGGCACATTCAATTATTTCGATGTGCTTTAATAAAATTGCTAGGTGTTTGATTAAACTCCTGACTGAAGCATTTTGTGAAGTTAGATGGTTCTGTATAACCCACCTGAACTGCTATTTCTGAAATTCGGTTATCGGTTGTCAATAACAGTTGTGCTGCTTTATGCATTCTTTTAGTTCTAATATAGTTATATACTGTTTGATTGGTAAGAGCTGATGTCTTTCTGTATAATTGCATTTTACTCATAGCCATATCAGAAGCTAGTGAAACAGGTCCAAAGTCGGGATTATCCAGATTCTTCTCGATCAGTGTATTTAATTTTTTCAGAAATTGTGAATCCAATTTACCGGTAACAATTTCAGAAAAATCAAAATCAAGCTTTTTACTAAATAGTTTACGCAGGGTTCTCCTTTGATAAATTAAGTTAGCAATTCTGGTTTTTAATATTGATACATTAAAGGGTTTAGTAATATAATCATCAGCACCAATTTCATAACCATCCTGAATTGCGTCTTCTGAATGTCTGGCGGTTAATAAAATTATGGGTATATGACTTGTCCTTTCATCATTCTTTAATTTCTGGCATAATTCTATTCCATTCATTCTTTCCATGACAACATCACTTACAATAAGATCAGGAATTTTTTTAACTGCTTCATTATAACCCACTAGTCCATTGTCTGCTTCAATGATATTATAATTTTCTTCTAACTCTCCAATTAAGAAAGCTCTTAAATCATTATTGTCTTCAACAATTAATAGCAGGGGCTTTGAACCCTTCGGTTTTGTTTTTGTTTTAGTTTTTGTTATTTCAGTTTCTAAGATATTTGTTTTCTCATCTTTATCATGTTTTCTTTCTTTCACTTCAGCGTAATCTATTGGAAGTGAGTTTAAAACAGGGAGTATTACAGTAAAAACAGATCCTTTATTAACCGTGCTTTGCACACTTATTTTTCCATGGAGGAGTTCAATTAATTGTTTGGTTAGTGAAAGACCGATACCGATGCCCGTACTTCCAATTGGTTTATTGGTGCATACCTGCTCAAAAGGATCAAATATTTTTGAAATATCATCTTTTGGTATTCCAACACCTGAATCAGAAATAATCATCTTAATATGTTTTCCAATAATATCACTTTCGGGATCATTTTCTTTGTACACATTCAGTTTTAGTGAAATTGTTCCATAATCTGGGGTATATTTAAAAGCATTGGATAAAAGATTAAACAGAATTTTTTCCATTTTATCAAAATCGAAGTATGCAAAAACTTGTTCGTGTTCAGTTTGGAATGTGAAGTGTAATTTCCTTTTTTCCGCGTAATTCTCAAACCCGATTATATTTTTCCTGATAAATTCTACAATATCTCCTCTTTTAAATTCCAATTTTGAAAATCCTTCTTCAAGCTTTCTTAGATCAAGCAATTGATTGATTAAACTTTTAAGCCGATGGACATTCTTTTGTATGATTTTATAGTAATGCGCGCATTTAGAATGCTCAAAATTGTTATCTGCCAATGAATCCAATGGGGCTGATATCAGTGTTAAAGGGGTGCGCAATTCATGACTGATATTTGTATAAAATTGTAACTTCATTAAATCCATTTCATGGATACGTTTGGCATTAATTCGTTCAATAGCTAAAGAATGCTTCTTTTTTTCTTCATTTATGAAATATTTATATGTTTTAATTACTAAAAAAAATATAAACAGTGTATAAGTAATATAAGCCCATGTAGTTTTCCAAAGCGGAGGTTTTACTGTAATGTCAAGTGAAATTTCATTTGCATTATTTTTATGTCCGGTGTTATAGGCTTTCACTTTAAACGTGTAGTGTCCGGGTTTTAGATTTGTATAAGTAATTTTACGTTCTCTATACAGCTTGTTCCAATTGGTTTCCAGTCCAACCAACTTACACTCATAAAGCAAATCATTATGCTGTTTATAATTCAGTGCAGCAAATTCTAATATGATATAGTTTTGATCGTGTTTTAAAGAGATTTGGTTTGTTGTGCTTATATGTTGATTTAAAGGAGAATCCTCGCTATTTATTAATATTGATTTGTTAAATAACTTAAAATCAGTGAAAACCAAATTTTGTTTAAAAGTATCTTGTCCGATTTTATCCGGGCTAAAAAAGCAAATACCTTTATTACAGCCAAAGAATAATTGGTTTTTTGATCTGCAGCAAGAATTAAAAAAGAAATCATTTGAGATCAGGCCATCTTCAGTATTAAAAAAGGAGAATGAAAAATCCTTTGGGTTAAGTTTGCATATGCCGTTATTGGTTCCCATCCAGAGAATGCCATGTGAATCTTCGATAATAGAGTTTACTATATAATCATGGAACCCGTTATTATAATCAAATTTCTCATATATTCCAGTTGCCCTGTTGAGCCTGCAAATACCTCCATCTTGTGTAGAAAACCAGAAATTACCTTTTTTGTCTTCGAGCATTACTAATATTTTTTTTTCTGTAAGGTTTTCCCCGTTTATATTTATAAAGTTATTTTTAAACTTATATCCTTTGTTTGTTTTGATTATTTTATTAAGTCCTTTCTGAGTGCCTGCCCAAATAGTTCCTTCTCTATCCTGGTATAGGCTCATTATTATATTATTGCTTATCGAATATTGATCAGAAGGATCATTTAAATAAATATTTATTTGTGCCTTGGATTGGTTTGTTTTTCTTAATTCTGCAGAATCAATGAGACATAAACCCTCCCAGGTACCAATCCAAATATTTTTACGATGATCTTCCAATATTCCCATGACATAGTCATTAGGCAGTGCCTTTTCCGGGAATGGGGCCGGATGTCTTCTGTAATTGATTATTGGAATGCTATTATTATATGGAAATTCTTTGAGTGAAGCTCTTATCACACCTTCTCCTTCCGTTCCTATCCATAAGTCACCTCTAAAATCAGTTATTATAGCTTGTATGTTTTTCCCAATAACACCATTTTGTTTTATTAAAGGAATATGCCTGATATTTTCATTGTTAGTATTGTAAATATGCAATCCTCCACTTATGGTGCCTGTACATATATAACCATTTCCACAATTCAGAAGAGATCTTACACCTAAATTTAATTCCGGAGACAGACTCGATTTTATTGTTTGTGAATGAAATAAATCGGGTTTGGTTTTCATCATCGTTATGCCCTCTTCGGTGCATAGCCAAATGGTTCCGTCATTTGATTCATTAATACTGTAAATAACATTTGAAGTCAGGTTGGAGTAGTTATTATCTTTATTTGATATGAGTGTTGAGTTGTTTATTGCATCAATGGACTCAATGAAAAGTAATCCGACATTCGAGATGCTTAACCATATATTGGAATTGTGATCTTTAAAAATATACCTTGCCTGGTCATATTCAGCTTCATTGCCGATTTCTATATGCTGAATCATTAGTTTCTCCGTGTTGAAAATATCTAATCCTGTTTCAAAGCAACTTTTTAAAATAGTTTGAGGATCAATGAATATGAATGCAGAATTAGCTTTTCTGGATTCAACTGTTTCGAGAATGTTATTTTTGTAATTATAGAAACCAATATCCGTAATGGTTAAAAACCAAATTTTACCATCTGGGGACTCTTTTATTTGAACAATATCGTTTGTAGTTATTTTTGTATTGTCTGAATTAAAGATATTTAACAGTTTAAAACCGTTTTTTGCATCTCTTTCTACCTGCATTAAACCAATATTGGAACCTATCCATATAATTCCTTTTTTATCTTTACATAAATAATTAACGGATAATTTGCACATTTCGAATGGCAGTTCCAATGATAAGGTATCATATTTTTCAGTAGTGGAATTGAAAAGTAAAAGGCCTTTATTGTAGGTGCCAATAAGAAATAACCCTGCTTTGTATTCTAATATAGCCCTTACGTCAGATTCGGGGAAACCAAAGAACTTATTTTCTTCCAGGTCAAATTTTGTAAATGAATTCATGTCAAACTTGTATAATCCATTTGCCATGCCAAACCATAAAAAACCTATGGAATCCTGATGCATACAATTGACCCTGTTTTTGGCAAGGTTGTACTTTTTATTAATATCCTCAACAATAATGGTGATAGCAGAACTTTGTTGGATGGAAAATAGCACTATAAAGAATAATATGAAATAAAATTTAAGATATTTCATTTTAATTTGCTTTGTGCAACAAATATAATATTTATGGTGAATAAATTGAATTTATCTTTTTTGATTTGTTAATACATAAGAGCATAGAACTATTGCATGTTAGTATCAAAGTGAAAAAATGTATTTCCCCTTTATGAAACCTTGAGGTTAATAAAGCACTTTCAAAAATAGTGATTTTCGTGCTATCATAAAATAAGAAGCTTTAACGCGTAGAATATATGTAGTTTACATGAATTTTGGATGAAATGTTACTCATATACTATTATGCGTTATTCTCACATAATTGTCAAGATGATACATATGTTATATTTGACACCAATGAAAATCATAACTATTTTTACATTTTAACCTTATTAATTAACTACTTAAAATCATAACCTATGAGACAAAGTAAACACAAAAAAGTGCGTTATCGTTGTTTTTCGTTTAAAAGACTCCTGATAATACCTATCTTCATTTACCTAATGGTTCCTGTTTTTGCACAGGAACATGAAATTAGTGGTATTGTTACTGATAAATCCGGAACTCCTCTTCCTGGTGTCAGTGTATATGTAGAAGGAACAACTATTGGTACAACTACTGATGTTGACGGGAAATATCAAATTAATGCTGAACCTGAATCGTCACTTAAATTTTCTTTTGTGGGTTTTCATACTGAAAGTGTTGATGTTCAAAACCAAACAGAGATCAACATAACACTCATTCCAGATGTTATTGAATTGTCAGATGTTGTGGTGATAGGGTATGGTGTTTCTAAGAAGAGCGATATTACCGGATCCATTGCTTCAGTTAGCAGTGAAGAGATGATGAGAAAAAATCCCACCAATGTTTTACAAGGATTGCAGGGAATAGCTCCGGGTGTGACAGTTACACGACAAGACGGTGCTCCTGATGGATTTGCATCCATTCGTATTCGTGGTATAGCAACCATAACCGGTTCTACCAAGCCTTTATATGTTATAGATGGTGCACAGGTTGGTCAGGACATTGATTTTCTCAACCCTTCTGATATAGAGAGCATCGAAGTATTGAAAGATGCTTCTGCTACTGCCATTTACGGTGCAGCCGGGGCTAATGGTGTTATCATGATTAAAACTAAACAAGGTAAGGCAGGTGCTCCAAAAATTACTTTTTCTGTAGATTACGGAGTTCAGACTTTAGCTTCAACATTGGATGTTGGTGATGCAGACCAGTATGCAGAAAATATACGTGTAGCACGTGCATACGATGGCGCTATTTTAGCAAATGAAATTTTTTCTGAGGATTATGACGGTGTAAGAAAGACCATTGACTGGCAGGATGAAATGACACGCGTTTCGCTTAAACAACAATATAATCTTTCCGCTTCAGGTGGTACGGAAAATACCCAGCATAACATCTCATTAGGGTATTTAAATAATGACGGGATTGTTGTCAATACGAATTATAACCGTATTACAGGCCGTGCAAGTGTTGTTACCAAAGCGGCTGATTTTATTGAGGTCGGCGGTGATGTTAATTTTATTCATACAGAGTCAAAAGGTAGTAACATATCTTATGGTAATAACGGAAACCTTTCTTCTCTCCGTGATTTTGCTTTCTATTGCCCGACAATGGATTATGTAGATCCAATAACAGGAGAACATATTAGCCCTAACGTTGTTAACAGTAACGGGACATATGGTACTTATATACAATCTTCAGTAGGTACTTACGATGGAAATGCCGGTGACAATATATATGCCGTACAAATGGAAAACAATGGTTTAACTAAAATTAATCGTGTACTTACTCGTGTTCATGCCGAAATTGACCTTTTTAAAGGATTGACATTTAAAACAATAGGGTCATATAATCTTTACAATAGAAATTTTGAAAACTTTTGGGGGAATAAACATCGTTACATGCCTGACGGAGTAACTGAGGTTGAGCTGGCTAATTACGATGACCGTTATCATTTACAAATCGATAATTCTCAAAGTAACACTATTGCTCTTGAGAGTTTTTTGACTTACAATTGGAGTAATGATGTACACAATGTAACTTTAATGGCAGGTAATTCTTTAAGCAATAGTTTTGGAAGCTGGAGTCAGGCCTCAGCTGTTGATTTCCCCGGAGATAACATACGTGATGTCAGCCTGACCAGCGATCCCACGACAAGAACAGGTAGTGGTGCTTATAACCTGGATGTGCGCGGAATATCCTACTTTGGCCGTGCCGTATATAGTCTGAAAGATCGTTATATCCTAACAGGAACTCTCCGACAAGACGGTTCATCCAATTTTGGTGCCGGTAACCGTTGGGGTACATTCCCTTCAGTTGCTGCAGCATGGCGTATTTCAGAAGAGAGTTTCCTTGTAAACAATCAAGTTATAAATAATTTGAAACTTCGTATAGGCTGGGGACAGACTGGTAACTCAGGAGGCCCAACTGATAAATCTGTTGCCGCGTTGACCTCAGAAACTATTCAATATTTTTACTATCCGCAAGGTGGAACTGCAGGTTTAGGTAGTGTACGTCAATTAGCTAATGGTTATGCTATTCCATTAGTTGATACGAGGTTGAAATGGGAGACCAACGAGCAAACCAATATCGGTATTGACTTAGGCGTATTACAAAATTCTTTGACTATGACCCTGGATTATTTCACACGGATATCTTCAGATCTGTTGTTGAATCGATCAATACGACCTTCAGCTGGTTATACAGAAGTGTATACTAACTATGGTGAAATTGAGAATAAGGGTATTGAACTTGGCTTAACATATAAGAAGCAAGTTACCGGTGATTGGTATCTTAGTGTCGGATTGACAGGTTCAAGCGTGAAAAATGAAGTTAAAAAGATGGGTGCTGATTTGTTGTCAGTAAATGGAGAAACTACTAATGACGGTTCTAACGTGGGTGCAGTAGCAGCCCCGTCAGGAGTGCATTGGACCGGGCATTCAATTTGTCGTGAAGGCTATGCCGTAGGTTCTTACTACGGTTACGAAGTAGAGGGTATATTCCAATCTCAGGAAGAAGTTGATGCTGCTAATGCGAGTGCAGTTGCTGCAGGGCATTCACAATACCAAAATCAGAATACCGGACCCGGTGATTTTAAATATAAAGATATTGATGGTGATGGTTTCATTGATGAAAATGATATGGCTATCTTAGGTAATGGTTTTCCTAAATTAAATTACGGTTTGAATATATATGCCGCGTATAAGAATTTTGATTTTTCAATGTATTCATACGGAGTACTTGGCCAAAAGATTTATTCATACTCAGCAATGACATTATCTAACATATTCCCGGGTGATAACCAAACTACTCCAAATATTTTACAAGAGTCTTCAGACGAAGCCTGGACTCCGGAAAATGAAAGCACAACAATTCCTAAATTGACTATGCTGGATTACAATTATAATATGCGTGGATCTGATGCCTGGGTTAAAAATGGGGATTTTTTAAAAATCAGTACTATTCAGATTGGTTATAGCTTCAGTAATGAAATGTTAAATTCTATGCGTATTGGAAGTGCACGTTTATATGTGTCTATTCATAACGTTGCCACCTTCTCAAGCTACAACAAATATGGTGATCCGGAAGCCGGACAAGGCAGTGTGCTCTTTACTGGTTTGGATACAGGACGATATCCCTATCCACGTACTTATTCAGCAGGCCTGAACATTCAATTTTAATTTTAATACATAAAAAAGATTAACATTATGAAAAATATATCAAAAATATTATTTACACTTGGCAGTATATTATTACTGCTTGGAATAACTTCCTGCGATGAGGAATTTTTGGAAGTGGATCATTATTCAATTTTAGCAGCGGATCAAATGTTTAAGAGTGATGAGGATGCTAAGGCTGGGCTTGTTGGTTGCTATGATATGATGCTCCCGGTTGCAGAAACAAATGGAGACTGGGGAATCAAGCCCAACTTATTTATAGGAGGTCACCCGACTATGGATACCCAGGCAACAGGATGGGATAAAGACTGGAACACACAGAATTGGAATGCAGGTAGCCCGGAACTATTAAGTGGTTGGAAACATTGTTATAAGGCAATTTCCCGAACCAACGATTTCCTTACCGGTCTTGAAGATGCAGATAAAATTACTCCTTCTTTAAAAAAATCACTTGAAGGTCAAGCCAGATCTATACGTGCTTTCTTTTACATGTGGCTGGCAAAAGCTTTCGGTCGTGTACCAATGTTAGCAACAGGTGAAGATTATATTAATACTCCTGCAAAAGCGCGTGCTGAAACATATAAAGAAATGTGGGATTTCATTATTGAAGATTTGGAAGCAGCGGTTCCTTTACTGGACTGGGATCCATTGGACGGACAGTATGGACGTTGCACCAAAGGCTTTGCACTTTCATACTTGGGAGAAGCTTATATGTGGAAAGCATTTCGTGTTCCTGATGAAGCTACAGCAAACTATAAGGAAGCAGCCGACGCCTTATTACAAGTTATTGAGAGTGAAGAATATGAACTAAATCCTTCTTTTACTACTTTGTGGGATCCAGGTGCTGTCTGGACAAAAGAATGTATTTGGGAAACAGTTCTTGATGAAGGTTCACAATGGAACAGTTGGAGTAACCTGACCGATGCTCACACGTGGCATACATATTTTACAGCTTGTCCGGCTGCCGGTGGATGGGGTACATTATACCTCTCATGGGAATGGTGGAGTTCGTATGAACAAGGTGACAAACGCCGTGATGCTTCTGGTATGACAGGCCCCGTAGAGGATATTGATCCTGATTGGAAATCTCCTACAAACTATGGTTATAATCCATATTTGCAGCAAAGTATAGCAGGTGGAGACGAATTGACTCATCATTATCATTATTACAAGGATGGTGAAGCTGCTCCTGCTATATGGTCTTTGAAAACCTGGCGTACTTGCCGTGCAGACTGGCAGGCTATGTGGGGGCCACAACAAATTTATTATAAACGCTACGCGAATGTATTACTTGACTATGCAGAATGTTTATTCAATTTGAATGGTGAAAATGATGCAACAGCATGGGGATATATTAATGATATTCGTGAACGAGCATTCGGTAATTTGGAAGTGGGTAAAAAAGAGGATTTAGAGAGTACATATCTTCCATATTATCAGCAAATTGCTCAATTCTACTATGATAATGGAGATACAGAAGTAAGTATTCCTGATGAATATCCAATTCCATTCAATGATGATTTGGTAACTGTTCCTGATGCGAAGACTTATTATACTCAGTTAAAAGCTGACAAAGGTTTCACTTCTCCTGTATGGCTGGTAGCTTTGGGTATGGAGCGTCGTAAGGAATTTAATACTGAATGGTGTCTTGCTCAGGATTTGATACGGTCCGGATTTATTGAAGATCATATTACTACCAACTATCCAAAAGGAGAAGGTTATCCTAATACTAATCCTCTCGTACAAGACGCATGGCAGACCCATCGTACATTTGATTTCGTTCCTGAAAAGATGGATATGCCAATTCCAACAGAAGAGTTGTTGAAAAATCCATTATGCGATCAAAATGAGGCTTACAAGTAATACATCGAACCAGGGGAATAATCCAACATGAATAGTTTATGGATTATAAGTTAGTAGAATTTAAAGCCGTCTCGATAAACAAAATGAGGCGGCTTTCTTTTACATTACAAATTATTAATCTTTATTATCATCATTGTTACCCTGGTACCATTAATTGTTATCCTTTGATAAACAATGTATACTATACTACAGATATATTTGGAAATCATGTATAAATATATAACAGTAGTGATTTTGAATGGATAATTATAGTCTGTCTATAAAGTCAATAAAATGTATAAACAGTCATGTGTCTGTTCAGAAAGTTCCATTTGCAAGGCTCGCGCGGTCCGGGAAAGCGGAGTTTACTAGTCGTAAACGAGCAATTTTCGGACAAGCGTAACGCGGCAAATGGGACTTTATGGACAGACACTAATTAATGGATTTTTATGTAAGGAAGTGGATATATTTTTCATTTAAACTGGGAATCCATTTGGCTTTACCGTTACTACCATTGGAATGTACACAATAAGTAAATTAAGATAAATTAACATTAATAAGTAATAATTAATATTGATGAATAACTCAAGTCAAAAAATTGGATTAATAGAAAAAATAGGTTACAGTCTTGGTGACTTGGCTGCAAACCTCATTTTTCAAACTCTTATGACCTTTCTGGCCTTCTTTTATACAGATGTTTATGGGATTGAAGCAGGGAAAGCATCTGCTATAATTTTTACCGGGGGTATGATTGGTGCTCTCTTTAATCCGTTTATGGGGATGATTGCGGACAGAACAAATACCCGTTGGGGAAAATTCAGGCCCTGGATACTTTGGACGGCAATCCCATTTTGTATTATGGCAATACTGGCATTTAGAACACCTGACTTTAGTATGAGTGGGAAGATAGTATATGCATTTATAACATATCTTTTGCTTGTGATCGTATATTCAGCAAATAATTTACCCTATGCTGCATTAAGCGGTGTGCTTACCGGCGATATGGCGGAACGGAATAGTATTTCATCCTTCCGGTTTGTAGCAGTGATGATAGCTCAATTCATAGTTCAATCCCTGCTTTTACCAATGGCTACTTACCTGGGAGATGGGGATAAAACCCTGGGTTTTGAAAAGATTATGGTAATATTTTCTATTACCGGGGCAATCTTCTTTTTAATAACATTCATTACAACCAAAGAAAGGATTGTACCCAACCCGGAACAAAAGTCAAGTGTTAAACAGGATATTTCCGATTTAATTAAAAATAAGCCCTGGATAATTATGTTGATCCTTACAGTGTTTATTTTTATTACCTTAGCTCTTAAGGGCGGGATGTATATCTATTATTTTGAAAACTATCTTAGTGAACCACACATAAGTGTGTTTTTGCAGAAAATTGGTTTTTCAAATATAACCAATAGTGTTGATTATGGATTTGGGTTATTTAATGCCGGTGGAATTATATTTATGATCGTGGGTATAGCATTCTCGAAAGGTCTTGCAGATAAATATGGGAAAAGGGATGTGTTTATCGTTGGGTTGTTCTTTGGCACATTAGCTGTTTTTGCCTTTTTCTTTTTCCCCCCCCAGGCAATAGCACTTGTATACATGAGTCAGATATTGCATGGTTTCTTTTATGGACTAACCATTCCATTGCTATGGGCTATGATAGCCGATGTTGCTGATTTTTCAGAATGGAAAAATAACCGTAGGGCAACTGCCATTATCTTTTCAGCAATGATTTTAGGACTAAAAGTAGGATTATCAATTGGTGGTGCCCTGGTTGCATGGATCCTTTCAAAATACGGATATATTGAACCAATTGATGGTATAAATGTGATCCAGTCAGCTGAGACTTTAAAGGGCATAAAATTGTCCGTGAGCATATATCCATCTCTTACCTTCCTGATAGGTGTTATTAGCTTATTCTTTTATGAAATAAATAAGAAAAAGGAGATACAAATTGAAATGGAACTTTTGGAAAGAAGAATTAATACGGATATAATATTAAAAAAATGAGAAAATTTATAATTACTATCATCATTGTTTTTGCGTATTTAAGTTGTAGTGATAAGTCATCAGATACTACATCAGTACCTATAAAACAAGTATTAAATGATAAGTTTCTAATGGGTACAGCACTTAATGAAAACCATATATTGGGAACGGATTCTTCAGGTATTAAGGTAGTAAAAGATAATTTCAATGCCATCGTTGCTGAAAACTGCATGAAGAGTGTTGAAATTCATCCCCTGGAGAATTCATATGATTTTTATCGGGCTGACAAATTTGTTGAATTTGGTGAAAAGAACAATATGTTTATTACTGGCCATACCCTTATTTGGCATTCCCAGCTATCACCTTGGTTTTGTGTTGATGAGAATGGTCAGGATGTTCCGGCTGATACATTGAAACAACGAATGAAAAATCATATAACTACAGTGGTTAAAAGATATAAAGAAAGCATAAAAGGATGGGATGTGGTAAACGAGGCCTTCAATGATGATGGCTCATTTCGTGAAACTCCATTTTACAATATCTTAGGGGAAGAATACATCGCTTTGGCTTTTCAATATGCCCATGAAGCAGATCCTGATGCTGAGTTGTATTATAATGATTATTCAATGAACAAAAAAGCTAAACGAGATGCCGTTGTAAAGTTGGTAGAAAATATGAAAAGTAAAGGCATCCGTATTGACGCCGTGGGAATGCAATGCCATGTGATGCTGGATTATCCTTCAATTGAGGAGTTTGAAAATAGTATTATTGCATTTGCAGAAACTGGTGTAAATGTGATGATAACAGAGATGGACATGACAGTTTTACCAAATCCTGAAAAAAATGATGGAGCTAATGTTGACACAAGTTATGAATACCAGAGTAAAATGAATCCTTATACGGAAGGATTACCTGGTAGTGTTAATATTCAATGGACCAACCGTATGCTTGATTTTTTTAAACTTTTTTTAAAACATCAGGAAGTCATTACAAGAGTTACGATGTGGGGAGTTACAGATAAAGACTCCTGGCGTAATAATTGGCCCATGCATGGACGTGCTGATTATCCTTTGCTGTTTGACAGAAACTATCAAAAAAAGCCTGTTATTGATTCAATTATAAATACGGTTCAAAAATATAACTAATTTCATATGAAGACTATAAAAAGATACTTATTTCCGGCGGACTACATGGCAGATCCTTCTGTACATGTTTTCAACGGTAAGTTATATATTTACCCCTCACATGACAGGGAAAGTGGTATTCCTGAAAATGACCTTGGTGATCATTTTGATATGAATGATTACCATGTTTTGTCTCTCGATGATGTTATGAATGGTGAAGTAACTGATCATGGTGTAGTGCTTTCTGTCAGGGATATTCCCTGGGCAGGCCGGCAATTGTGGGATTGTGATGTTGCTTATAAAGAGGGCAAATATTACATGTACTTTCCTCTTAAAGATAAAAATGATATTTTCAGGATTGGCGTAGCTGTTAGTGATAGTCCATCAGGGCCTTTTATTCCTTATTCAAATCCAATAAAGGGGAGTTATAGCATTGATCCGGCCGTTTTTAATGATGGTAATGGTAATTATTACATGTATTTTGGCGGACTTTGGGGAGGTCAGTTACAAAGATATAAGGATAATAAAGCTTTGGAACATGAATACTTGCCCGAAGGAAGTGATCAGGCCTTACCATCCAGAGTTGTCAGGCTATCAGATGATATGTTAGGCTTTGCTGAAGAACCAAGTCCTGTTTTAATTTTAGATGAAACAGGAAAACCTATAAAAGCAGAAGATACAGAAAGACGCTTTTTTGAGGCTTCATGGGTACATAAATATCGGGATAAATACTATTTTTCATATTCTACCGGCGATACGCATAATATTTGCTATGCAATTGGTGATAAACCATATGGCCCATTTACTTACCAGGGGATTATTTTAACACCTGTGGTAGGATGGACAACTCATCATTCTATAATTGAATATAAAGGTAAATGGTACTTGTTTCATCATGATAGTGTTCCCTCAGGTGGAAAAACATGGCTTCGCAGCCTGAAGGTGTGCGAATTGAATTATAATGATGATGGCACTATTCAGACAATCAATGGTTTGGATGAAAAAAGCCATATTGACTGTTGAGGGTTTTGACAAGTTGTATAAAAAGCTTTAGCAGCAGGTTGTCCTCCACGGATAAAGCCAAAGTATGCTCATAAACTACATTCGGCGTATTGCTCTTATCAATTTTCATTTTAATCGTATTTCCCGGGAGGTTTCCGATGATGAGCTTCAGGAATCTTTTACCTCCTCAAACACTATGCAGAGTCAATGAATATATCTTCTGCTCCGGATTTAGTTCATCCGGGGCTTTATGTTTGGGCCTTTCAGGCCACATGAAGCCCTATGCCAGCAAATCCAGTAAGGCTTGTCAATGTCGGTACAAACCGGAAGTATTTTTAACGTCATATTCCGGCTTCTTTCCGATCATTTTGTATAGCATTGATTGCTGCTTCTACAGAACTTGCTTCTTTTGTTGAAGCGTTATAACGGGCTCCGCTTGTTTTTATAAATATCCCTGTGGCTAAATCCGGATTAACACGATATGAAAAGCGGGTATATTCATGAAGAACCTTAACCCTATAATGTCCCCATTCAACCGAATAACTTGCTTTAACATAAAAATCATTAAGAATCATTATGGCATCCATTTTTCTGTTAAAGGGAGCCATAAATTCAATCCATTGATTATACCATACTTCACAATCTTCTTTTGTTTCAATGTTCCAGTGAGGTATTGCAATTACAACGTCATTTTCCTCATCATACTTAAAGTAATAGTGCCTGTCATGTTTTCGTTTTTTTAAATGGTTACAATAATATTGTATTAAATTACAATTATTTTTTAATATAACATATTTTCTTTATTCCAATCGTTAATTATCCGTCATTCTTCAGTCTTAATAAATTCCTCAATCACAGGAAGATCTTGTGGAGTTTTGTCAATTGTGTTATTCAATGCAGCATCAAATTCTGGTAATAATTCTAATTCCTCTTTAGAGCGATTTAAAGCGAAGCATATAAATGGCCCTGGAATATTTGGTTTGAAAATCACCGGTCCTTAAAATTTGTTTAATTGATTATATCCTGTATTATTAACGCGGCAAGTTTGGGGTAGATGCAAGGCGTTGGAAGCTGAAGCCGCGGTGATCTACCGCGAAGCTTTCGCAACGAAGCAGATGCCCCGAAATTGGCACACTTTGTAAAAATGAATGAAAAATAAATTACACGATTCTAATTTGTTATTTTAATGTTCTTCAACATATTACATAATTATCATTCATTTTTATGAACCTTTAGCTCGGCGAAGCCAATAATGCAGGCTATAATGCCCATTTTACAGTGAAGCAAAGAAATTACCTTTTCCAGGTACTTTTTAATGTTGTTAATCCCGGCAATTGCCGGGTTGAGGTGTATCTGATCATAACTGCATGCTTTGCTGAATAAAAGTTACTGAAAACTTGCAGTTAATCTTTTAAAAATATTCGTAAGATATTAATGATCTATTATTTGCAACTATTTAGCAAAGTCATGATTAATTTACTTATAGTTGAAGTTCCTGTTTTTCTTAACATATTTTGCAGGTGAGTATTTACTGTAAATAAACTGATATTTAATTTATCTGCTATCTGATTTGTAATATTTCCGAATTGTTTTTGTCCTTTATAAATTTAGCAGGCTTACTGTATATATAGATTCAGAAATTTCATTCTTTTGGAATTTTATTATTGCTTTAATTTTATCTGGTGATAAATTTTACTCCATATATAATTATTTTATAACAACGAAACGACCTATATATGGCTTTCCCCCTGTTGTTATTATCTTTAAAAAATAAATTCCTGTCTCCAAATTAAAATATAATCTATTGCCATTTTCTGTTTGCTTAAAGTCAACATGCATTAACCGTCCGTTGTTGTCGTAACATTTTACTTCATGAACATTAATTCTGCCAGGCATATCAAATGAAATGAAATTTGTACATGGATTTGGATATATATTTAAAACAACCGGAAAAGGTTTACGCGACTTCCCATAACATTCAGAAATACCTATACCTAAAGAAGCATATATTTTTAAAGCCTCCTGGCTTTCAGAATGATACCAATTGTTTCTATAAAGGAACATTGACGATGGGCTTGTAGGGCCCCTGTCAAGCGTATGATAAAGGGCAAATGTATCGGAAACCGTGTTATAAATAATATTATAGCCTACGAAAAAAGGTTCTCTAATTTTAAAAACAGTATCAAATGGCACATAATTTACTTTGTTTGACTGGAGGTCTTTCAAAAACAGTAATTGTGAATATATTTCATTTTCAGGAAAAGAACCACCGCTCCAGACTTTTAATTCAATATATGCTAAAGGGTTTTTATAAACTGCTTTAGCTACATTAAGATACACGCCGTTAATTTGCAATATCCCTGCCGGTTCAAAGCGCTCTGCAAATCGCGTGTAGCCTGCTGAACTATGGCCTGATATCCAACCCCATTGAAGTTCGGCATTACTTATCCCTATTCTGTCGTAGGAAAAGAAATTCCAGGCTGTATCACAAAATTCACTATTAAATCCATATGGATCATATCCGTCTGATATAAGTTGGCCTGTTTGTGCAGAATCAAGCCAGTATTTAAGTTGATTGGATGAATCAGAATAGGTATCCCAGCAAACCCCAAATTTTGTAAAATAATCATCACGCGGATATCCACAAGTTGAACGTCCTCCGGTTAAAGTACCAACAAGCCTGTGCTCTTCATTAAAAAGAGGGGCACCGGAAGAGCCTAACTCTGTAGTCCCTAATTCCCAATGCGATACTTTCCAGGTGGAATTTGAATCAAAACCCTTTCCTATATCTTCACTAATTAAGGGATGGTATTCAATAGCAATCTGCTTGTAATTACCAAAAGGGTGATGGATACTGACGTGAGTACCGGTCGTGTAATTAGTTGCATCCCAACCGGCATAATATGGTTGATAAATAGGAGGAGGTTTTTCGTAGGGTTTCATTAGTGTAAAATCCAGTTGATGGTCTGTAGTGGAAATAATTGTTGCCCCTGACAGGCTCTGAAATTTAGTTGTTAGCTCTTCCTGGCAACCTTTCGTTTCATAATTAAAAAGAAATATAGCTGCAGTTGCATTTTCGGGTGAATTAACTAAATGATAAGCTGTAAGAATATACGGTGTGTTACTGCCGCTGGTATTTCCAAGCAAAGTCCCGGTACCCATAAGGCCATTACTAATTATTTTACATACCGCTCGTTTTTCGGTTTGCCAAAACTGGCCATTGGCACAATTAATATCTTCGTTACAATTATTTATTATAGAAGATTTATGATTTTGTTGGGATGTAATCTTAAAAACATTACGAAAGTCATGATACACTTTGGTAATCTCTAATTCGCCAAATGAATGTTGAGATAATGGGGCATTAAGTTCTACTATAAGCCTGTCGCCTGGCACAGGCGATATTGATAATTTCCGGGCGGAATTATTATTACGATATGTATAAGCCCCTCGAAGTTCCTGGTAGCCTGGCTTATAAACAAACATGTTTGTTCCCGGTAAAAGAAAATAGCGTAAAGTAAGGTATAATGAATGGGCATTTTGCGACTGAATACCAATTCTCCAAACATGCCCACCAGGTGTTTCTTCCCATTGGCCTGAATTATCAGGATTTAAATTAATTATTATAGGACAGGCAAATCGTAATTGTTTCGCGTAACTATTTGAAGAACTATAATTATTTACACATAGCGGGCTATCAACAGAAGGCATAACTTCATAATACTTTATTTCCGGAAGGTTTTCTGTAAAGCTTAAAGGTATGGCATTTTTATGTACCTGGCCCGAAGGCTGTACATAACAATAACAGCAAAAACATATTATAAAAACCCAATATTGATATTTCATGAAAAGATTCCAAATATTTCAATAAATGTATTGAAAATATTGTTTAAACAACAAACGATAGACAACAGGTATTATCCTTTTATAGGAATAAAATATTTTCGCATCTCTATAATTTGAGCGACATATGCGGAAACCTTGGTCGGGGCCTTTACCATTCGCTTCTAATTTACCACGGTATGAAGGCCTGCAAGCATGCTCGCCACCTATCCAGCCCCCACCTCTCCAAATACGATAAAACCCGGTGCCAATTTCAAAATCCTTATACCATTCCCGGCACCATTCCCGTATATTACCTGACATATCGTATAGGCCTTTGCTATTAGGATTTTTTAAACTGACAGGTTTTGTACTACTGTTGATTTTTTCAATGTCGGTCCAGAACCATGGGCCTGTTAGGACCGAATCTCCAGAATTTCTCCAATACCATCCGACATCATCTATTTCATTGCTTCCACTGTACATATAATCCTTAAATTTATGGCCTCCACTTGCAGCATATAGCCACTCTGTTTCTGTTGGCAAACGGTAACCATTGGCGTCCCGGTTAATTGTTACTGTCCATTTAACACTATCTAGTGTCTGTCCATAAAGTCCCATTTGCCGCGTTACGCTTGTCCGAAAATTGCTCATTTACGACTAGTAAACCCCGCGTTTTCGGACCGCGCGAGCCTTGCAAATGGAACTTTCTGAACAGACTCATGATCGGTTAAATATTTTGACTACTTTATGGACAAACTCTATCTAATTCATTCATATTATTTGGATCCTTTTTTTCCTTGTCTATATTATAAAAGGGTTGCAGCCCTCCTTTAAACTTTTTTTATTATAATATTCAATACAATCGTACCAACTCACCATCTCTACCGGTAAACTATCGGCTTTAAATGCTGAAGGATTGAATTCCATTACTTCCTTCCATTCTTTTTGAGTTACCTCGTATTTACTGATATAAAAGTCTGATATTGTTATGTCTTTGCCAAAGAGGTTGGACTTTGTATTTATAAAAGGCCCTCCTTTAACCAAAATAAAGTTATCGGGTTCCTTTTTTACACAACTACACAACCGCTAAATGCAAACATTATTACTGTTGAAATGAGGACTAAAAGTTTTTTCATATTTAAATTTCCTTTTTTTCTTGTTAAATATAAATATAAAAAGCTGCCCAGTGAAAACCAAGGCAGCCTTTTTTATAATTTTATCACAGCTGTCCAGAATAAATAATATTTTGAAAAATAGCAACTGTAAGTCAGTTATTTAGGACGGAGATATAAGCGTTTTTCAAAACGACCTCCCTATCCGGAAAATAATGACATCTGGAAAGCCTCCGGATTGCTTTTCTCAACAAAAGGTTGGTCTAACCATTTCCACAGGTCAATTTTAACAAAGAGATTAATCCTGATGAATGTTATCAGGTTGGACATATGCCATTGATATTTTACCTTGGTTTTTAAATAAGTTAGCAACAGGATAGTAATAAGAGCAGTCCAAATCTGGATTTGAACGGCATTATCACTTGTTCCTACAAAAGATTTAATTTTTAGGTTTTGTTTAATCATTTTGAAAAAGTTATGTGAAGCTTTACATAACTTTTTCAGAGACGGGAAACAGCACTTGCAACTTGGCAAATGTCAGTGCAATAACTTCGATTCCCAGATCGGTACCACTACCCTTACCATGATGCAATATATGATGTTACTACTGTATAAGCAGATGCACTATGGAAATAGCCTGGGATGCATCTTTGATATGTTGAGCTCCCAGGCAGAAGAAGAGAATATTACCCGGTATTTACTGGAGATATTCTGGGAGATAGTAAATGGTATCGGTGAAATACTCAAGGTTGATTGCATGGAACTGTTCGAAGAGATCATCAGGGATGGCAAGAAAGCGGAGGAGGTGATGAGATTGTTTTCACCACTATTTCAGAAAAAACAGGTTGCATGACACGCCAAGATCGCTATAATGTGCTGTATATTAGATATTATGATAAAATATTAACATTAAAAATAAAATGTTAACAATTTGTTATACAATCATTTAGAAGCCAGAAACTTTAGTTAAGTTATTAGTAATTAATTTGTTATTTCACTTAATCAAAGTTGGTGGTATTTGTTCACCTGTTGTTTATTTTAAATGGTGTTCACGAGTTCTCCCGTATAGGCGGGATCGGTTGTTGCCTCACCAAATTTTTAAATTTATAAGGCTTTTCAGCAGATCCTAAGTAGTGTCTGTCCATAATGTCCTATATCTTCGTTGCTGCCAAAATTTTAAATCCTCGAATACCTTAGTATACCGCGGTTTAAAATGTTTTTCACAACGTGTTTAATTTTTAAAGGTGTTCAAGAGCTCACTTCGTTCGGTTCGCGCACCTTGATCTCGAACATTCTGAACAAACACTACGAGTTTATAGACGGACTCTAAGTAAGTTTGAATTTGATTTACTGGATATATGTTTTTATGAACCTTTGGCCCTGCGAAGCCAATAATGCAGGGTAAAGGATCAGTCAGGAAAGGCGGGCCGGAAGCCCGCCGTATTTGTCTATGGTTCAGACGTTAATTCGAGCCTTGCTCCTTCAAGCCCTTCGGAACCGGCATTTATGGTTATTGTTCCGGGATCTCCGTCTGACCGTATTACTGCAAGGCATTTTCCGTTAAATGCTTTTCTGTAAGGAGCGATAAAAGGTTCATGACTGGTCTGGCTGCCATTATCCACACCTGCAATGGTCCCCGGGCCTTCAAGATCAAAAGTGACCAGGTTATCAGCATAGGGAACTAAATTTCCCTGGTCGTCAAGGATATCCACAGTAATGAAAGAAAGATCCCTGCCGTCGGCTGTTATCCTGTCCCTGTCGGCCCGGAGCCTGATGGCCGCGGGTTCACCTGCCGTACGTATTTCTTTAGTCATTATGGTTTCTCCGTCCCTGCGGCCCACAGCCTTAATGGTCCCCGGTTCGTATACCAGTCTCCACATCAGGTTCAGCTTGTCACCTTCAATCCTGTTAGTACCTTTTGATCTCCCGTTAAGGAACAGTTCCACCTCATCACAATTTGTATATGCCCATACATCAATCGTATCTCCTTCATTCCAGTTCCAGTGAGGGAATACATGAAGTACATCTTCATCAGTCCATTCGCTTTTATAGAGATAGTAACTGTCTTTCGGGAAACCCGCAAGGTCAATGACCCCGAAATAAGAACCGCGTGAAGGCCACCAGTAGGGAGTGGGTTCGCCAAGATAATCAAAGCCGGTCCATATAAACATGCCGGACAGGAAGTCAAAGTTTTTAATAACACGCCAGGTCTCCCGGTGAGTGGACCCCCATGGAGCGCTTACATTATCATAAGCAGATACCGTATTACCGGGATTGCCATCCGTAAACGGAAGATCCCACCGGTAGGGCCAGCGCCGTATGCTGTCGGAAGGCATATCATAATGACCTCTTGTGGCCAGTGCGGAACAGGTTTCCGTACCAATGAATTTGCCACCGGGAAATATATCGTGAAAGCCGGGATATTGTTCATGATGATAATTGTACCCGATAAGATCGAGCACACCGGCACGAATAAGGTAATTTTCCGGTGCCGGCGGGTTACACCCAGCAGATATGGGACGTGTAGTATCCAGTTCTGATACGATATCATATAGCTCCCGGGTTAATTCAATACCGGTTGAATCCCATTGCTCCAGTATCTCGTTTCCGATGCTCCAGATAAACACGCTGGGATGATTCCGGTCGCGCAGGATAAAATCTTTCAGGTCACGCTCATGCCATTCATCCCAGTATAAAGAATAATCATACTCACTTTTCTGTTTTTTCCACATATCAAACATCTCGTCCATTACAATAAATCCCATTTTGTCGCACAGGTCAAGCAGCTCGGGGGCAGGAGGATTGTGAGATGTTCGAATGCCGTTGCAACCCATATCTTTCAGGATCTCAAGCTGGCGTTCAATAGCCCTGGTATTAACAGCGGCACCCAGGCATCCGAGATCATGATGGTTACAAACTCCCAGGATCTTAACCGGTTCACCGTTTAAAATAAATCCCAAATCACTGTCGAACCGGAAATGCCGGATACCGAAATCAGTATTGTATTCATCCCATATCTTACCGTCAGCCATAATTTGTGTAACCGCTTTATGCAGGGCCGGATTCCCGACCGACCATAATTCAGGGTCACTGATATCGAATACCTGCTCAATATCTGTAATCTCCCCGGCCTCAATCGAAACTTCTGTTCTTTTTATATCCAGTTCATTGTCTTCGGGACCATAGATCGTTGTCATCAATTGAATATCTTTGGCTGACTCATCCGCATTTTTAACCGTAGTTATAAGTGAAACGGTAGCATTCTCTTCGCTAACTTCAGGAGTGGTAACAAATGTGCCCCGGTGATCGACATATATATCGTTCGTCTTTACCAACCAAACATTCCTGTAAATACCAGATCCGGAGTACCACCTTGAGTTGGGTTGTTTTGAGTTATCCACGCGAACGGCAAGTATATTGGCTGTGTCACGGAAATTCAGATAAGGTGTGAGTTCATAACGGAATGATATATATCCGTTTGGCCGTTTACCAAGTAATTTCCCGTTGATCCATACTTCACTGTTCATATAGATACCGTCGAAATCAATAAAAAACAGCTTGTCTTTTTCTTCTTCATCGAGGGTGAAAGCTTTTCTGTACCATCCTGTTCCTCCCGGTAATGCCCCTCCGCCCGGTGTGGCCGGGTGATCCGGACTGAATTTACCTTCAATGCTCCAGTCATGAGGCAGGTCCAGCATGCGCCAGGACGAATCATTAAAATCAGGGTTTTTTGCTTGTTCTGCTTCACCAGGGTGGAATTTCCAGTTATTGCCAAAGTTTACTATTACCCTGGAGTCCTGTTTTTTTGAACAGGATGAGAATATCATTGTAAGAACAAGAAAACAGATGTGGTATTTGGGGATTGTTTTCATTTAGCTTAGTATTTTGTTTTAAAGATCAAAAACTGTTCAAAAGGTATAATACAAACCCGTTTCCACGGTCATGTTGATCATCAGCTCGCCGTCAAAATATGATGCAATGCCGAACATCACGTTGAAACTGGCCCTGTCAAATATTGTAAACTCAAATCCGGGCCCTGCACCAATGATCCAGGTCAGATACTGCTGATGGTCACCATTATCCCAATAATCTGTATATGACTCATACAGCAGATGATTACCGATATATAGAAAAAGATCAACTTTTCTGTCGTAAGTGAGGGAGCGAAGTGCTGTTGCCCCAAAGCTGATGGTAGCATCATCAGGTGTATAATAAGGTGCCGTTGTCAGCTGAATTCCCCAGTTACCCGGCCAGTAACGGAAGGATAAACCGTAACCGGTTGAAAAGCCTGCTGCTGCACCTACACCAAACCTGTAATCGCTGAGGTCAAGCTCCGGTTCCTGACTGTTGATTTTCAGCGGAAATAAAATCAGAGTGAACAGAAAAAAACTAATAATTGTTTTCATAGAAATTGGCTATAGTTAAAAATGAAAATCGATATCAAATGTAAATATTTCTTTTTGCATAGAAATATGTCTTTTGAAAAATTCAAATATATTTGAGTTAATTGTATATTTGCAGCTTAATCAGACAACAAAAAACCTTATAACCGTGAAACAAAAATCTTTATTTAACACACAGCAGATCGTATTGGTAATTGTACTATTAGTGATCTTTGCAGGATGCAGGCAGCGAACCACTTCATCTGAAGAAGAGCAATCATCCGAAGAAATCAGCATGGAAGAAGTTCAGGAAGATGTTAAATCAGTTGTTTATCCTTTGCCTTCACCTTTCAGGCTGAGCCAGCGACTGGACAGTATCGGGGCTTCTTATATAGGCAATGTTTTGAATTCGGTAAACAATATCGATAATTATTTTACAGAAAAAAGTAAAGCTTTAGCACTTGGTGTATATGGAGCCGACCTTGCCTATGCAGGTACTTATGATAAACATCAGGACGTGTCAAAATATTCATCAGTTGTAAAATCACTGGTTGATGACCTGGGTATAGACATTGATTACAGCAAATATTTTGACCGTGAATTAAAAGAAGAAGTGATAAATAATAAGGATACGCTTGTTTCTATCGTTAGCCATGTATATTATGATTCATATGAATTCTTCAGGGAAAAAAGTGATCCGGCATTGTCGGCCCTCATGGTGACCGGTATGTGGGTGGAAGGTTTGTATATAGCAACGCACATATCAGAAGATACTTACAATAATTATGAAATGGTCAAACTGATATATGACCAGAGTAATTCACTTAAAAAAGTGATCGGACTGTTGGATAAATTCGGGGATGCCGAAGTGCTGAAGGATATTCGCGGGGCGCTTGTCAAGTTGCAGTCCTTATATGAATCAACAGACGGCAGCCTTAACAAGGAACAACTGAATTCGATCACCCTGGCAATAGAATCCATCCGCGAAAGCATAATAGCGTAACTGGAAATATTAAACTTCTTTTGACGATGTTATGTCCATTATAACATCAAATGGATACATTGTGTCAGCGGTTTCATTGTTTTTTCCCTGGTACTGAAAAATCAGAGTTGAATTATGAATGAGTCCATTCTTAAGGCCTTAATGAAACTTTTTGCCATTGTTGCAAACGTTACCGAAGAAGGCAGGGCCAGGAATGAGCGTGATGTTGTATATGAATACCTGAACAGGCAGTTCAGTAATGAGCTGGTGAACAGGTATATGGATTATTTTGACAAGAATATTCTTCACTATCATCCCGACCTGAGGAATGGAAGCGAGGTTGATATCGAAAAGCAGCAATCGCATAATACAAGGCGATTGGATGAACTGTGTGACCAGCTGAACGAAGAGTTGCACATGGAACAAAAGATCATTATACTTGTCTATTTGCTTGATTTCATCAATCGCGGGGAGGACCTCACCCGGAACGAACTGGATTTCGTGGCTGCAACAGCGGATAATCTGAATATCAAAAGTGAAGAATTCAGTGATATACGTTTTTTTACCTTTGGCCGTCGTGAGGAAATAGTGAAGAAAGAAAATCTTCTTATCATTGACGGGGATGGCGGGCAGTTGCCAAAAGGAATAAAACACCTGTATGTAGAAAAGTTTGAGGGGCATATTGAGGTGCTACGTATATCAAGTACATCAACATATGTGTTCAGGTATTACGGGGATGAAAATCTCCTGCTTAACGGGCATTTGTTAAAACCCTGCCGTTCCTATATCTGGTCGCCCGGTTCAGTGATCAAGAATCCCAGGTTTGGCTCCATCTATTATATATGGGTGGCCGGTAAGTTTATCCAGGAAACATCGAAATCAAAAATAGTCTTTACTGCCAGGGATATCGAATACTCATACGGAGGCAGTAATAACGGGCTTAAGCCCTTTACCATGACCGAGGAATCGGGACGGCTGATCGGTATTATCGGGGGAAGCGGTTCGGGAAAATCAACCCTGTTAAAGGTTCTGAACGGTAATCTTAAACCAAAGCGTGGTAAGATAGAGATCAACGGATTTGATATTCATACGAATAAGGATGAGTTAAAGGGGGTGATCGGGTATGTTCCCCAGGAGGACTTCTTATTAAAACAACTTACTGTTTATCAGAATCTTTATTATAATGCACGACTTTGTTTCGGACATTATAGCGAGGAACAATTGCAGCAGGTTGTTGAGCAGGCCTTACGTGATTTTGACCTGGTTGAGGCAAAAGACCTGAAGGTAGGTGATACGCGGCGGACTTTTTTAAGCGGAGGCCAGAGAAAAAGGTTAAACATTGCCCTTGAAATGATGAGGGAGCCATCGATATTATTTGCAGATGAACCTACTTCGGGTCTCTCTTCCATGGATTCGGAAAAAGTGATGACTCTGTTAAAACGCCAGGCACTGAAGGGTAAGCTTGTTATATCCATCCTGCACCAGCCATCCTCGGATAACTTTAAACTTCTGGATAAATTACTGGTCATTGACCAGGGCGGGTATGTTATATTTTATGGAAACCCGCTGGATGCCATTGGCTATTTCAAGCGTATTAATAATTTTGTTGACGCGGAAGAAAGTGAGTGCCTGACCTGCGGTAATGTCAATCCTGACCAGATCCTGCGCAATGTCGAACTCCGGGTAGTTGATGTTAACGGGCGTCTTTCAAGGAAAAGAAAGACCGCTCCTGAAGAATGGTACAGGATTTACCGTGAACATCGTGATCCCCAAGTACGCAAGGTACACCGCCCCTATAAAAAGGAAATACCGGAGAGTGATCTGGATATTCCCGGACGGATCAAACAATTAGTGGTTTTTTTTACAAGAGATCTTTTGTCAAAGCTTGCCAATAAACAATATCTGCTGGTCACTTTGCTCGAGGCTCCTGCACTGGCCTTTATTCTTGCTTTTTTCAGCCGCAGTTCCAGGTCTTTTTACAGTCCCGGGGAAGGATATGTTTATAGCGGGAATATGAATATTCCGGCATATCTTTTTATGATAGTTATTGTCGCGTTGTTTTTGGGTCTTGTTGTGAGCGCGGAAGAGATTTTTAAAGATCGCAAGATCCTTAACCGGGAAAAATTCCTGAACCTGAGCCGCGGAAGCTATCTCAGTTCGAAAATAGCATTAATGTTTATTATTTCTGCCATCCAGGCAATCACTTTTGTTTTGATCGGCAATAGTATTTTAGAGATAAGGGGTATGGTAATGCATTATTTTATATTGTTTTTCACTACTGCCTGCTGGGCTAATCTAATGGGACTGATCATATCATCAGGTTTTAACTCGGTGATTACCATATACATTCTAATTCCTCTCATACTTGTTCCCAAATTATTATTTAGTGGTGTTGTAATTGATTTCAATAATATCAATCAATTTCTGAGATCAAGCAAAAATGTTCCTTTTATAGGTAATATAATCACTTCACGCTGGGCTTACGAGGCAATTGCCGTTGGCCAGTTTAAGAAAAACAGGTTTGAAAAGCATTTCTTTGATACCGAACAGCGGGCCAGCGAGGCAATATATAAAAGGACTTATCTTATTCCCGAATTAAGGCGTTTGCTAAGTGAAGAGATGATGGATAATGGTGAAAATTCAGATAAGGGTGATGCCTATAATGAAGGCCTGATCCTTCAGAATGAACTTTTTAAGCTTAATATGGAATACCCTTATCGCGGTGATGTTTTTGATCCTGTTGCCGGCTTTGATAGTTTGCCTGAATCAGTTTCAGAGGATATAAGTATTTACCTTTCAAAGGCAGCTGACCATTATCACAGGCAATACATAAATGCTATCGATGAAAGAGAGAATATTTACAATCAACTTGTTAACCGATATGGCAGTAAGGAAAAGTTCCTTAACTTCAAAGAACGTTATTACAACAATCAGCTGGCCTCAGCATTATTGAATGAAAAAGAGGTGCTGGAACATGCAATATATAATAATGAGATCATACGATTAAAAGAACCGATTTTCCAACTACCTGATTCAAAGACAGGAAGGGCGCATTTCTATGCACCTGAAAAGAGGATCGGCAATTATTTTATAGACACATTCTGGTATAATATATTGATAATTTGGATATATACCGGCATTTTAGCTGTTATACTTTACAGTGATTTCCTGAAGAGGATCATTAATTATATAGAGAAAATGAGGCTGAACAGATTGAATAAGAGGATAATTAAGATTTTAAACAGGGAATGAAAACAAACAATAAATCATATATTATGCAAAAATTCTGTTTGACGATTATCATTTTACCCCTGTTCTTTATCATGGCTTGTAATGATCAGGGATTGGATCCGGAAAGGCAAATGGACATTGCTGTCCGGCAGGTTGATCAGGCAATTGAACATCTCGATGACACTTCGAAAATGCCCCGGAGTATTCCTCTTGATAAAAAGCATTGGGAAACGGTTGATATATATGACTGGACAAGCGGGTTCTGGCCCGGGATCCTTTGGTATGTTTATGAATATACCGGTGAGGATAAGTGGCTGGAAGAAGCTGCCCGCTTTACTTCGGCCCTGGAACCGGTTAAGAAAATGGAGCATAAGAATCATGACCTGGGATTTATGATATATAACAGCTATGGAAACGGTTACCGCCTGACAGGTGATCCTGAATACAGATCGGTAATGCTGGAAACGGCCGACTCCCTCGTTCAACTCTTCAATGCAAATGCAGGCACTATTTTGTCATGGCCCTGGGCCGTGCACCAGCTCAACTGGCCGCATAATACCATTATTGACAATATGATGAATCTTGAATTATTATTCTGGGCTGCTGAAAACGGCCGCCCCGGGTATTATGACCTGGCTGTACAACATGCCCGTACAACTCAACAATATCATATTCGTCCTGATTATTCCACTTATCATGTTGTTGTATTCGATGACCAAACAGGTGAAATGTTACAACAGGTTACGCGCCAGGGGTATTCCGACAGCTCGATGTGGGCAAGGGGACAGGCCTGGGGGATATACGGTTTTACCATGACTTATCGTGAAACAGGAGAGAAGGAATTTTTGAATACTGCCATGAATATGGCAAATGCATTTATTGAACGTTTACCCAAGGACCATGTTCCTTACTGGGATTTTGATGCCCCTGGTATCCCGGCGGAAGAGAAGGATGCCTCGGCTGCAGCTATTGCCGCATCTGCACTTATTGAATTATCGGGTCTTGTTGGGGATGAAGAAGAAGGGGACTATTATAAAAGAGAGGCAGTTGCCATACTGACCTCATTATCTTCTCCTGCATACCAGGCAGAGGGAATTAACGATGCCATCCTCATGCATTCGGTCGGCGGAAAACCACAGGGAAGTGAGATCGATGTTTCACTGATCTATGCAGATTATTATTATATAGAAGCCTTGCTCAGGTTATTGCAGGATTAACCCAGGGTTTTCAAGATTATATGTTAATTTAGTAGCAACCCAGCAAATGGGACTTTATGGACAGATACTATTTAGAATCCGGCTTATTCATACATACGCAGGTTAATAACAAGTGAAGGGTTTATTACTTTCTCAAACACCTTTTTCTCTTTCTTCCATCAATAATCTCCTTCATCACATCAAATTGATAATTAATCAAATAATTTTGTCCGGATTAAACTAAGGACTGGTGAAATTCGTATATCTATACCATAAATTACGGCATTGAAAAAGTTGGATTTTAAGGCTGTTTGAAAATATTTAATAACTATTTTAATAAATGCTTTAATAATAAGGCTTTATTATGTATTTTCCGTGCCAAAAATTAATATTTAGTGTCTGTCCATAATGTTCGATATCTGCGTTGCTGCTCACATTTTAAATCCTCAAATACTTTAGTATTCTGCGGTTTAAAATGCTCATG
>Ga0307422_1000289_pt1 | contig 29692 bp, 25 predicted proteins | sample SalMarWE160290MG_FD_202153 | JGI IMG/M metagenome (GOLD analysis project Ga0307422, IMG submission 202153) | Salt marsh sediment microbial communities from the Plum Island Ecosystem LTER, Massachusetts, United States - WE1602-90 | ecosystem: Environmental > Aquatic > Marine > Intertidal zone >...
AGGTCTACGACGGGGCCGTCCCCTCGGGTAACGCAGTGGCCATGCTCAATCTCCTGCGTCTGGCGCGCCTGACAGCCCAACCGGCACTGGAACAAAAGGCGGCACAGATCTCCCGCACATTTTCTCCCATAGTCTCCCAATCACCAGGGGCCCATACCCAATGGATGGTCGCCCTCGATTTTGCGCGCGGACCCTCTTTTGAGGTCGTCATCGTCGGCGATCCCCATGCAGAGGATACAAAGGCTATGGTGAGGACCCTCAGAAAGGCCTTTGTGCCCGGCAAAGCGGTCATCCTGCGTCCCGCGAGTGAGAAGACTCCCGACATCACCCGCTTGGCTGAATTTACCAAGGGCCTTTCCCGTCTCAATGATAGGGCCACGGCATATGTGTGCAGGGCATTTCGATGCGAGCTCCCAACGACAGAGCCGCAGCAGATGCTGAGATTGCTGGAGGAAGAGGGATGAAGTCACCACGAGAAAAAATCGGGGAGAGGTTTCAGGAGGAGACCAAATACGACCCGGACGCTATGGAAGGTCACACCCTCGACTGGAGCAGGCAACCCGAACCCTATAAAAACTACGAGGCCCCCCTGGCTGTCATTCCCCTCCCCGAGCCCGATCTCACCGGGGACCCTCATCTCTGGCAACTCCTCCATAGCCGCAGATCGAGGAGGGAATATGACGCGGGGCGATCCCTGCAAGCCGAAAAGCTCTCCGCCCTCCTCTGGGCAACACAGGGGGTCACGGCCAGATCTGAAGCGATCCTCTTCAGGACAGCGCCCTCTGCCGGAGGGCTCTATCCCGTGGAGACCTACCTTTTAGCGCGGGCGGTGGAGGGCCTTGAGCCGGGTATCTATCACTTCAGGCCGCACACCTTCGACCTTGAGTTCCTGAAAAAGGGCGACATGGCACGGGATGTGGCCGAGGCCGCCCTGGGACAGACGGTGGTGTTGTCGGCCCAGGTCACCTTTATCTGGACCGCCATAATAGAACGGTCCCGGTGGAAATACCGCCAGAGGGCCTATCGGTACCTCTACCTCGACGCAGGCCACATCGGGGAAAATCTCTACCTGGCTGCCGGAGCCCTCGGGCTCGGCTGCTGTGCCGTCGGTGCCTTTTATGACGACAGGGCGAACGGAATTATCGGGGTCGACGGGGTCGAAGAGACCGTCATCTATCTGGCTACGGTTGGGTGGCCTCAAGAGTGAGCATGTCATGAAGGCCTGGCTGTAACGTGCGGTTATGATAATAAAGTAATCCATTGGCTAAAGAGCCACCTTTGACCAAAGGGTCACCTCCGGCGGCATGATGGAGCATCACCTTCAAACGATAAAAATGCCTTTTACCCCCTCCCCCTTGAGGGGGGAGGGTTGGGGAGAGGGTGAAGAGAGAAACGTAGTCCCCCTCCCCTTTATCCCCTCCCACCAGGGGAGGGGATGATTATGGAAAGTTATTTTCTAGGTAATTGCTGTTATGATGATAAGTAACCATATTTCATTATCAAGGAGGAGGTATAGATGATGAAAAGGACGATGATATTCTTTGCAATGCTTACCGTCTGCCTTATTGCGCTCAATGGTGCACGTGTGGCCGCTGAGGAGCCGATGATCACGGGCGATGTCCTCGGCACGATACAACTCCCGGTCCCGCAAGACCCCGAGGCCAAAAACTACCTGGGACTTACCGAAGAAGGATTGTTCGCTCTATCGCAGATCAAGACCCAGGTGGTTATGATTGAAATCTTCAATATGTACTGCAACAACTGTCAGCGGGAGGCACCACGCGTAAATGAGCTCTATCAACTGATGAACAAGGATTCAAAGCTAAAGGGGAAGATCAAGATGATAGGAATCGGTGTAGGGAATACCCCACTTGAGGTCGAGGTATTCAAAAAAACCTACCAGGTTGTCTTCCCCCTCTTCCCCGACGCGGATTATGTCATCCACAAGACGTGCGGAGAGGTAAGGACACCGTACTTCATCGGCGTAAAGATCAAGGCAGACGGATCCCTCAGAGTTTTTTATACCAAAGAGGGTGGTTTCCAAGACCCCTCTCAATTTCTAAAAATAATAGTTGCTTTATCAGGACTATAAGGAGGGCTACATCATGCTGCAGAGAAAAAGAATCTATGGCGAACTTGCCATAGGCGCCATTGCCGCCATGTGCTTGGTAACGATGGCCTACGGGGGTTCAGCTACGTTAAAGGAGAATGTCTATGATGTAGGCTCCTTGAAGCCTATCGACAGTGTGCCCAAGCTCCAGGTCGGAGACAAGGCCCCGGAATTCACCCTCCCCGCTGTCGGAGGGGGAAAGATTCCACTCAGCCAGTACCGAGGGAAAAAGAATGTAGTCATCTCCTTTGTCCCGGCGGCCTGGACGCCGGTGTGCTCGGAACAGTGGCCGGGCTACAACATCGCCAAGCCTATCTTTGATCAATATGACGCGCAATTAGTCGGGATTACCGTGGACAACATCCCCACGCTCTTTGCGTGGACCCATCAGATGGGAGAGCTGTGGTTTCCTGCCCTCTCCGACTTTTGGCCCCACGGCACGGTGGCGGATCAGTATGGAATTTTGCGCTCTGATGGAACATCGGAGCGCGCCCTCTTCGTCATCGATAAAAAGGGGATCATCCGCTATATCGACATTCACGATATCAATAAAAGACCACCCCTCGATGACCTCGTCAGGGAGCTGGATAAGCTTAAGAAATAGAACTCCTACATCGGCGGGTAACGCAAGGAAAGAGATGTACTGAAACGTAATCTGATTGTTTTATATTGAACTCTATTAATGTGCAGTACAGGTGTTGCGGCGCTAGCGCCGACTTCACCTGGAAGCCGTTTTTAAGCATCGACTTTATTGTGTTTCAGGGCAAGGCTTCTTGTCGTTGAATGCTCGCACAGGATCTTGAATGAGTTCTTCATCAGGCCACTCGGTCGGGAATGTATAGCCGGGGCCTTCGAGAAGTTTTTGGATTTCCCATATTTTCCTTCCCCCCTTTGAGAAATAGACCCGGTGTTCAAGTTTAGTGCCGTTACATGCACCTGCAGTGATGAATGCAAACCTCAATTTTCCATTTTCATCGTAGTAGAGCTCTCTCTGAACCGCGGAATCATCGGAGCCACCTTCATAATAGTAGAGTCGAGGTTTTCCATTCTGATCCATATAGAGGATTCGGACTATATCTTCGTATGGCTCGCAATAGTCAAATTTGCGCTCCTTCTTTTTGAGACTGGCCGTATCCTTGGCTTCTTTGACCTCTTGGTATATCGACCTTACTTCAACGATTTCAGGATGATTTACCCAGTTCTTTTCCGTTATTGGTTCACCAGCGTACAGAGCATTACCAGCAAGAAACCAAAGACAAATGATCAGGAAATAGTTTTTCATTTCTCGCATTTAATTTCGATGCCTAAAGATAGAAAATCTTGCTTCTTACCCTTATAGCAAACGGCATTTTCTACTACCGAAGCTTCCGCCCTCACTCCTCCCAATGAATACACTCCACCGGGCACGCCTCTATGGCCTCCTCGATCTGGTTTTCGGGGGCACCCTCGGGATCGACGACCTCCGCCTTATCCGTCTTTTCATTGAGTGTAAAGACCTCCGGGCAGATCTCTTCGCACGTGCCGCACCCGATGCACTCCTCTTCATCAATGACGATTTTACGAGCCATGGGAATCCTCCTTTGTTTGCTTAAGAAATTACCTTAACAGAGATTTCACAAAAAAGTAAACCTTCATTTCCGCGCTGACAAGGGTACCGGCCCTCAGGTCCTTCATCTCTCTCCGGCGGAATGGAAACCTTATTTTTCCCCAGTTCTATAAGACAAAGGAATATTGCCATAAACCTCCCGACGGGTTAGAATATCAACTATTATGGCACTATTCCTCATCTTTGCGGGGCTGGCGTCGGTGGGTATGGCGACCATAATCCTGCAAAACCTCGCCATCCGCGTCTCCGTCCCCAAAAACTCCGTCTTGCCGGAGTCGGATATTCTGGCCGGCGCCAAGGGGACGGCTGCTGGGAGAGCACAGCCATTTCCACAGCCGTCATCGAACGGCTTTTCACCTCCCCTATCGATCCTGAAGCCACTCAAAGGGTTGGATGACGATCTCTTTGATAACCTGGCGAGCTTCTGCAACCAAGACTACCCGGAATATGAGATCATATTCGCCCTCGAGGAAGAAGGTGATCCCGCCCTGAAAGTGGCGCACAAAATAAAAAAGATGTACCCGCACCGAAAGATCTCCATCGTCGTAAAACAAAAGGATTACGCCTTGAATCCAAAGGTCAACAATCTCATCGCCGCCTATGAGGCGTCTCAATTCCCGTATTTTCTGATCAGCGACAGCGATGTGCGGGTCGATCCCAACTATCTCAGGGAAATAACCCGGCCTATGGAAAATCCCCAGGTAGGGGTGGTGAATAACCTCATACGAGGCATCGGCAGCCGCAGCCTCGGCTCTCTCTTGGAGAACCTGCACCTCAATTCCTTTGTTATCGGAAATACCGCCCTGCTGACCACATTCTTCAAGATGCCCCTCGTCATGGGTAAATCTATGTTAGTGAGAAAGGAGGCATTTGAGGAGATAGGGGGATTTGCGGCGGTAAAGAACGTCCTTGCCGAGGACTATATTATCGGCCGCCTCATGCACAAGAAGGGCAAGAGAATTGTCACCTCCGGTTATGTGATCAACGCGGTCGATCACTATCGAACGATGAAACAATTTTTCAAGAGGCACGCCAGATGGGGGAAGCTGAGGTGGAAGATAACAGGGTTTAAATACATTTCAGAGCCCATCAGCAATACGGTGTTCATCTCATGTCTCTCCCTCGTCGTATTGGGGCCCACGAGCCGTACTATCACCTTGACCGCTGCGGCCTCGCTCGTAACAGCCATCGGCGATTACTGGCTGGGCAGGCGGATACGCTCCGCTCATCACTTTGTTCATTATTTCTTGGCGCCCATAAAGGATATCATCATAGGCGTTATGTGGTTTGTGCCGTTTCTCGATCGAACCGTGACGTGGAGAAGTCATAAGTACAAAATTACAAAGGGCTCCTACCTTGTTCCTCTCTCTGATGAACGGGGTTGATAACGGACCGGCTTTTGACAGCGCGATATGATTACACAATACCCTAATAAGGAGACATGACTATGAAGACCGCCATTACCGAGATGTTCGGAATCCGGCATCCCATCATATGCGGCGCCATGATGTGGATCAGCAAGCCAAAACTCTGCGCCGCTGTGTCGAACGCCGGCGGCATGGGGAACCTTACCGCCGGAAACTATTCCACTGAGGATGAGTTCCGGGAAGCCATCAGGGAGACGAGGACACTCACCGACATGCCCTTCATGGTCAACGTAACGATCCTGCCGTCGGTGCATATTACGCCTGAGCACCACCGGATGTACCTGGGGATATGCGCTGAGGAAAAGGTGGCGGGCCTCGAGATATCCGGCACCCCCCTTGATAAGGCGGTCGGGCGAGAATACCTGGACATGCTCAAAAAGGCGGGGATCAAACTCTTCCACAAGGTGGGGTCGGTACGCCACGCCGTGCACGCGGAGAAGACGGGCTATGACGGCATCTATGCTGCGGGCATCGAGGAGGGCGGCCATCCGCTCAATGACGACGTCTCCACGATGGTGCTCACGCCGCGTATCGCCGAGACGGTGCGGATTCCCGTCGTGACGGTGGGCGGCATTGCCGATGGCCGCACCCTGGCGGCGGCACTCGCCCTGGGGGCCCAGGGCGTTATGATGGCCACCCGCTTCGCGGCCACCCAGGAGTGCGAGGTGCACGATAACATTAAGCAAGAACTTATCAGGCGACAGGAATATGAGACGGCCCTTATCTGCAAGTCCACCGGCCTGCAGGGGAGGGCCATAAAAAACAAGGTCGTCGAGGAGGTCCTGTCCCTCGAGGCAAAAGGCTGCGGCCTGGAAGATTTGATCCCGCTCATCTCGGGAGAACGGGTGAAAGAGGCGTGGCAATCCGGCAACGTCGATGTCGCCCCCATGATGATGGGCCAATCCGTGGGATTGGTGAAGGATATCCCCACCTGCAAGGAGCTCCTTGAGCGGATGGTGGCGGAAGCCGAGGCGGATATCGAACGACTAGCTACTATAATGAAATAACAGGGAAGGGGGGGGCATGGCTACCATGCCCCCCTCTACCTACTTAAGCCACCAATCGCTCCCGCTCCAGGATATCACCCCTCCTGCTGATGGTGATCTGCTCCATGGGGATAGACTTTCCCGCCAACTCCATGGCCTTTTTTATGATCACGGGCAGACCCTGGCAGCAGGGGACCTCCATCACCACTACCGTGACATCCTTGATGCCGGCCGTCTTAAAGATATCGGCAAACCGTTGAATATATGCCTCGGTGTCGTCGAATTTCGGACACCCTACCATGACGGCCTTCCCCTCGAGAAAGTCCCCATGAAAACGGGGGTAGGCCACCGGCGTACAGTCCGTCGCCACCAGCAGATGAGCCCCCTTGAGAAATGGGGCAGTCGGCGGTACCAGCCTGATCTGCACGGGCCAGTGGGAGAGGGTCGATGTCGTGCTCGTATGCGCACCAGGGGCGCTCTCCTCTCGGCGCCCGGGGGGCGATCCGAAGGTCTGGATCTCCGCTGAGGGACAGCCGCAGGCCATAGTCGTCTCCGCCTTGTTCGCATCATGCTCTTTTGTGTGCAGATGTTCCTGAACGGTCTCCTCATTAAATTCCTCGGCCTCTCGTTCTATGACCGTGAGGGCCCCGGTGGGGCACTCACCCAGACAGGCCCCGAGCCCATCGCAGTACCGGTCTTTTACCAACCGGGCCTTGCCATCGATGACCTGGATGGCGCCCTCGGCACATGCGGGCACGCACTGTCCGCATGTGCCGCACAACTCCTCATCGATCTCTATTATCTTCCGTAAGACGTTCATGATATCCTCCTCCTGCCCCGTTCTCTGTTGCTATAAAACGATCACAGCCGGGGCAATCTAGTTATGTTCTTTCAGCAACACGTTCTTGGCAAGCTCACGGCCACCGTCGGCCAGAAAGTCCCTATCGATGCGAGAGGCCACTTCTTCTCTTTGCATAGGCGCTTCTTTCTGTTGTTCCTCCAGGTTGACGATGAGATCGGCATCATAGACTACTTTAAAATTGACGGTTTCCTCCTGCCGGGGATGATGATGGTGGTCGATGATGGCGCACACCTCATCGATAAACTCCTCCGGGGCCTTGAGCCCCCCCAGGATCTGGCGGGCAATGGGAGGTTCTTCTTCCTCATGATAATGTACGTCTGCACTATCATACTTGCGCTCCGCCTCCACGATCCCTATATCGTGCAGATAGGCTGCTGATAACACTACTGCCGGATCACCCCCTTCCTGCTTGACGATCCGTTCCACATATCTGGCCACCTTGCTGGCATGGCCGATCCGTTTAAAATCGTATTGGAAGTATCGCTTCATCTCCACTGTTACCCGATCCTTAAAGAGGTCCTTGCGTTGCATGAGGATCTCCGGGGGCAGGTCTCCGACGCATTGCTCGGCAAATTGACAGTACGAGGCGCAACCGAAATCCATCTTGGGGTTGACGATCTTGAACCCGCACTGCTTGCACGTTCTGGGAGGCTCATCTTTGAAGAACTCCACCTCCACCCCGCACTGGGGACATGCCACATCGAAGATGGCCTCTAGCCCCCAAAACCTGCTATTCTGTCCTGGACATTGCATGCCCCCCCCTTTTTTGGCTATCATTTCTTCCGGTATAGCTCACGTGATTGCGACGGTCCTTGACATAAGTCAACAATCTGCTCCGCTTTGCCTGTCTCTGCGCATAGACCTCGTAAGCCGTCCACCCCACTACCTACGCCCACCATGACGCCTTATCGCCATCAGTACAGGGGAAAATATGCTTTGACTTAAATCAAAGAGAAATGTTATTTTTATATCGTGAAACAGAATATAACGAAGATGAGCGGGCATATTGCAGCCTTCCCCTTTTTGAGTGAGGGCCCATCACGGGAACAGTACGATGAGCGGATCGTTCCTACAAGGGGGAGAGATAAAGGGGTTGGTCTGTCGCACCGATATCTTAGACTTCATCCACCTGTGCGCTGAACTGGGGATGTAATCCAAGGGGATCAAGGGAGGACATCCAATGGATACCATCATTCCTGTTTTTAACAATAGCCTGATGATCACCATCTTTGTCTTTGTCATGATGACCATGGTGGACTACCTTAATGTGTTGACTGCGGGGAAAATGAACAGGATGATCAGTGGGGGGCTTTTCAGGCAATACATTACTACTGCGTCGCTCGGCACAACCCCGGGTTGTCTGGGCGCCTTTATGAATGTGTCCTTTTATGTCCATGGTCTCATCACCTTTGGGGCGATGGTGGGAGGTATGATCGCCACCTCCGGCGACGAGGCCTTTGTCATGCTCGCCCTATTCCCCGGCAAGGCAATCCTCCTCTTCGTGCTCTTGTTCGTCATCGGTATCATCGCTGCTTGGCTCGTTGATAAACTCGTGCCCGTCTTCAAGATAAGACCCTGTGAGGGATGCGAAACGCCCGTCCTTCATGAGGAGCATGAGGGCTGGCACATTACCGTACAAATGGTAAAGGAAAATTTTCAAAAGATTTCTCTGGCCCGTTTCCTCCTCCTCTCTCTCCTCGGGATATTTATCCTTGGCTCCGCCTCAGGGGCCATCGGCCCCGCTGGGGGGGGGTGGGAGCGGAACACCTTTATCATTCTCCTCTTGTTGGCCGCGCTTATAGTCGTCACGGCCCCTGAACACTATCTCCATGAGCATATCTGGGGCCATATCGCCAAAAAGCACCTGTGGAGGGTATTCCTCTGGAGCTTCGGCGCCCTAATAGTCATAAAGACGGGACTGCAGTTTTGGAACCTTGAGACCTTTGTGCAGGCCCATATACCCTGGGTGTTGCTGGTGGCGGTCCTGGTAGCCGTCATCCCTGAATCAGGACCGCATCTCATGTTCGTCATGATGTTTGCCCAGGGCTTGATACCTTTCTCCGTCTTGCTGGCCAGCTCCATCGTTCAAGACGGGCATGGGATGCTTCCATTGCTGGCCTATACCGTCAAGGATTCTATCTTGATCAAGTCCTTCAACCTTGTGATCGGCCTCGGTATCGGGCTAGGGTTTTATCTGCTGGGTTTTTGAAGGGGTTAAAACGAGTGAGTGTTGAAGCGACGGGGGTACAATGCTACTATGGGCTGCTATGGTGGCCTTGATTGCGGCCAAGGCAGGAAATAATTTAATGTAAAGGCTTTATCTGGAAAAGCAATTTTTTATCTTCCTCTCCCCCACTGGGGGAGAGGATAGAGTCCCGCTCCGCTTTGCACAAATCGGGGAAGACGGCCCCGCTCCACAGCACAGAACAAGCCGGAGGCGCCCCTTTGGGCAGAATGCGGGGTCCCTGCCGCTCTGCGGCATCCCCTCATCAAGAATCCAAAGGTTGGGGGGCGAACGGGAGATGCCGCTCCCGCTCTTCAATATAGAGATAAGAATTAGGGGATCCCGAAGCGGGAAAAGCGGCAGTGAGGGGGAAAGTCATAGATATCCACCCTCACGCCAAGACGTGGGAGAGGGAGTCGATGATATTTTTCCCGCCATTGGCGGGATTCATGGGTGCTAGTGCCGTGATGAGAAATTACGTTGAAATTAACTGGCGAACCGAAAAGTCAGGAGGGGACAATGCAGGATGAATTTCAGGTTGAGGTGAAGGATCTTCACGTGTCAATAGGAAAGAAGGAGATCCTCAAGGGGGTGAGTCTTCAGATAAAGAAGGGGGAGGTCCACGCCATCTTCGGACCGAACGGTTCGGGCAAGACCACCCTTTTGAACGCCATGATGGGATTTGCGGGCTACACGGTAAGGGGGAAGATCATCTTTGACGGAAAAGACATCACCCATCTCCCGGTAGATGAACGGGCGAAGCTCGGCATCGGCATATCCTTTCAGCGCCCGCCGGCCATTCGGGGTGTGAAGCTCCGAAGACTGATCGAGACCAGCGCCAAGGGGAACGGCAAGTTCCTGGAGGAGTATGCCAAAGGCCTCAATCTGGTGGATTTAATTGAGCGGGAGGTCAACGTCGGCTTTTCCGGCGGGGAGATCAAGAGGGCGGAACTCTTGCAGCTGATCCTCCAAAATCCTGCTTTGGTTCTCCTGGACGAGCCTGAGTCGGGGGTGGACCTGGAGAACATCGTGCTCATTGGAGAATATACGAATCACCTGTTGGGAAGAAAGTGGGGGCCGAACAAGGAAAAGACCATGAAGGAGCTGTATCGGGAGAAAAAGAAATCGGGCCTCATTATCACCCACACCGGCCACATCCTCGATTACGTAGATGTGGACATGGGGTATATCCTCATGCAGGGACGCATCACCTGTCAGGCCAACCCCCGGGATATGCTCCATACCATCAGGGAGTGTGGGTTCGGAGAATGCTACCGCTGCTTCCGAGGGGAGGAAACCAGTGTCAAAGGCAAACAAGGATAAGACGCACGCAGCAGACGATCTGGACCTGAGCATATATCGAGAGGAAACAGGAGAGCATCCTCCCCTTGACGATCTATCCGAGCTCTCGCCCGCGGACCGGAAGGTCCTCCTGATGACCGGTATCGACCCATCCGGCAAGGAACGCTCCGGGAGCTTTTTTCAAAAGGATCACTCGGTAATCCACTGCCGCACCGATTTTGACGGTGCGGAGATTATGTCCGCGACGGCGGCCCGGGAGAAATATGATGGCCTCACGGAATATTGGGGGAAGCTCATAGCGGCGGACAAGGATGTTTATACGAAGCGGGCAGAGGAACACCAGGAGCATGGTTACTATATCCGCTCCCTGCCGGGGGTTGATATTCACTATCCGCTCCAGGCCTGCCTCTATCTTACCGAGGACAAACTCGCCCAGGATGTCCACAATATCGTCATCGCCGAGGAGGAATCGAATCTGAACATCATTACGGGCTGTGCCACCGCCCCGGGTGTGCGTTCCGGACTGCATGTCGGTGTGTCGGAATTTTACGTAAAAAGGGGGGCGACCATTGCCTTTACCATGATCCACAACTGGGCGGAGGAGATGGCGGTGAGGCCCAGATCGGCCGTGATTGTGGAAGAAGGCGGCACCTTCATTTCCAACTATATCTGTCTCGTGCCTGCCAAGGACCTCCAGATGTATCCGACGGCCACGCTCAAAGGGAAGGGAGCGGTTGCCACCTTCAATTCGGTGCTGCTGGCCAGGCCCGGTTCTTTTATGGATGTTGGCTCCCGGATAATCCTGCAGGGAGCGGGGTGCCGGGGAGAGGTAATCTCCCGTGTCGTATCTACCGGGGGGACGGTTATTGCCAGGGGCCACCTGGTGGGGGAATACCCGGGCATCAGGGCCCACCTCGAGTGCAAGGGGCTTCTGCTCTCCGATAAAGGCAGGATTCACGCCATCCCTGAACTGGAGGGCCGGACATCCGATCTGGAGATGTCCCATGAAGCGGCAGTGGGAAAAATCGCCCAGGAAGAGGTCGAGTACCTGATGGCGCGGGGACTCTCGGAGCAAGAGGCAACGGCCCTCATCATCAAGGGGTTTCTCTCGCTTGATATCGTCGGACTCCCCGCTGATCTTAAAAAAGAACTCGAACGCATGATCGAGGAAACAGACACGGAGGCCATGTAGAGACCCCATGAAGATACTGGCCATTGTACAGGGGAATTATGGAAAGCGGATGGTCGAGGCCTGGCAAGAGCATGGCCCGGCCCAGTGGGAGATCGAGACCTTGGAGATCACCTCCTCCTTGCCTACCATGATGGAGGACCCTTCGGAGTTTCTCCCTCAGGATATACCGAAGGCGGATCTGGTGATCAGTCTCGGGGAAAAGGCCGGCGTGGCGGAGCTGTTGCCGGCAATCGTCAAGGCCGCGGAGGCCCACGCAGTAATTGTGCCGGTGGACAACCGCGCCTGGCTCCTTCCCGGTTTGGCCAAACAAGTGGAGAAAAGACTTCAGAAGATGGATATCCCAGCCGTCTTTCCGGTCACCTTCTGCACCCTACAAGAGGAGGATTCCGATGATCCCCTGATCAAGGAATTTGCCCATAACTTCGGTGCCCCTGAGGTCGAGATCACAGTGGAGAGTGACCAGGTGAAGGAGGTCCGAGTGATCAGAAGCGCCCCCTGCGGAAGCACCTATTTTGTGGCCGAAGGGCTAAAGGGGACCAAGACCAAGGATGCGGAGGAAAAGAGCGGCATCCTGCATCACAATTACCCCTGTCTGGCCACCATGAATGTAGACTGGCAGTTTCACGATACCCTCATGCACCGGGCCGGGTACTTCACCAAGGAGGCGGTGAAGCAGGCCTTGAAAAAATCTAAAGCTGTCGCCGCAGGGCGATAGCTTGATCCCGCCTTTGGCGGGACTGAACCCTATTTGATTATAACTGAAGGAGAGAACAAGTGTTCGTCCTCGGACTGATGGGAAGTCCCCGCAAGGGAGGGAATACGGACCTCCTCCTTGCCGCCTTTCTCGAGGGCGCTCAGGCCAAGGGGGCGGCGGTGTTGAAGGTCGACGTGCCCTCCCGGCATATCGATCCCTGTCGGGGGTGCCGGTTCTGTGAGAAGGAGGGCTTTTGCATACAACAAAAGGATGAGATGGGGGAGATGAACCATCTCCTGCGCAGGGCAGACCTGGTGGTCCTTGCCACACCGATATTCTTTTACGGCCCTTCCGCCCAGATAAAGGCATTGATTGATCGATCCCAGGCCCTCTGGGCCAGACGGTATATCATGAAACTGAAAGATCCCAAGGCCAACTTTCGTACGGGCTTTCTCTTGGCGGTGGGGGCGACCACGGGGCGGGAGCTGTTCACCGGGACAAGCCTCATTGCCAAGTATTTCTATGACGCTGTCGGCGCGCGCTACGAGGGGTTTTTGGGGTTTCGGGAGATGGAGGCCCCCGGTGCAATTGCCCACCACCCCACCGCCCTTGCCGACGCCAGGAAAAAAGGCGAGGAGTTGGCAGGAGGCCTCTTGGAGCGAAGGCGCGCCCTCTTCCTGTGCCGGGAGAACGCGTGCCGCAGCCAGATGGCGGAGGCCTTCCTCCAGTACCACGGCGGGGAACTCTTCGATGTCCAGAGCGCCGGCGACCGACCCGCCTCAGAGGTCAATCCCCTGGCCGTCGAGGTCATGGCGGAGCGGGGGATCGATCTCGCCTTTCGCCGGCCCAGGGGGATGGATCAGATAGAAAATGCAGGCCGCCCCTTTGACCTCATCGTGCAGATGGGGTGCGAGCAGAGTTGTCCCCTCACGCCTGAGGGGAGCATAGAGAACTGGGAGCTGGAGGATCCGGCCGGCAGGCCCCTGGAATTCATGCGCACCATCAGGGACGAGATAGAGGAGAGGGTCAAGCGCCTCATCGAGGGGGAAGGCCCTTAGAAGGTTCGGTGTATGAGGTTGACCGAGAGAAGAGGACCAATCATACTATCATACCGGGCATACCAAGGTTGATCATGGCTGATATTAAAGAGATCTTACAAAGGGCCATAGAGAAGGAGGCTGCGGCCTTTCAGGAATATCTGGAGGCCGCACACAATACCTCTGACCCTGAGGTCAAATCCCTCTTGGAACAGTTGGCCCAAGACGAGTTGAGGCACCGGCAGGTCCTGGAGACCCAGCTCGCCCTTTTCATTGAGGCAGAGGGGGTCTCGCGCCCCCAGCGGCCTTCTGAGGAAGAGGCCTCGCACGACCGTGATACGGAGTCCTGCGAACGGGAGCTGGAAGGCGTGCACAGGGCTACCGAGGTGTTGGCCGAGGCCAAACGAGAGATCGAAGAGACGCAGGAGACCAAAGAAGAACTCTATGCCATGGCAACCCATGACCTGCGCTCCCCGCTCATCTCCATTGTGGCCTTTGCCCAAAAGCTCCTCACCTCCCTGCACCAGAAGGTCTCTGACACAGAGCGCCAAAAACTCCAGTGGATCTGGAGCGAGGCAAGGAGGCTGGAGGGGTTCGTGAGCAACTTCTTGGATCTGGCCCGGCTCACCTCAGGCGAGGTTGAGCTCGATCATCAGCCAATAGACCCGCGCCTCGTGGTCGCAGAGGAGATTGAGGCCTTGCTCCCCCAGGCCAAGGAGAAGGGGCTGCACGTGAAGGTAGCGATGGGTGGGGTGCCCTGGGTGGAGGCCGATGCATGGGCCGTCAGGAGATTATTTATGAACCTCCTGAGCAACGCCGTGCTCCACGGGAGAGACGGCGGCACCATCGAGGTCGGTGGCGAAGGAGAAGACCATATGGTCCGCTTCTGGGTAAAGGATGACGGCCCCGGGATACCTGAGAAAGACCTCCCCCATATCTTTGAGAAGTACCATACCGATGCCGCAGGAAAAAGGGGAAGCGGCTTGGGCTTGGCCATAGCCCGCCAGGTGGTGGCGGCCCATGGGGGGCGTATTTGGGTCGAGAGCGCAGAGGGAGCAGGAGCCGCCTTTTACTTCACCCTCCCCAAGGCGAAAGGAGGACAGAAGAACAGCTCCCCCTAACGGGTCTGTCAATCATGATATGGATTCCGGGAACATAAAGAAGTATATAACCACCCTCTCCCCTGTCGAAGATCCCGCCGTCTTTGTGGCGGGGAGGGAGAGGAAGGGTAACAATAGTACCAAGGAAAGAGATGTATAACGCATTTCTCAAATCACATTTTCAAGAAAGCGCAGGATTCAAGAGATGCCCCATAGAATAGAAGTGACCTTCAAGGAGGAAATCAGAGACCCCCAGGGGGAGAAGACAGCAGCCAGGATCAAAAATGATCTGGGCATTACGGCACAATCCGTGCGGACTATCGATTGCTACACCATCGATGCCCCCCTGGATAAGCAACAGCTTGAGCTCGTGGCCAAAGATGCCTACTGCGACCCCATCACCCAGGTCTGGTCCGCGGATCGCCCTCTTGCCCAGCAATTCGACTGGGTCATCGAGGTAGGCTTTTTACCTGGGGTGACGGACAATGTAGGGCGGACCGCCCGTGAGGCCCTTGAGGCCTGTCTGACGATTCAATTAAAAGAAGAGAGAAAGGTCTACACCTCGCATCAGTACCTGATCCAGGGGGATCTCTCCCGAGCAGAGGTGGGACAAATCGCTACCCAGCTCCTGGGCAACCCGTTGATCAACCGCTTTGAAATCAGGAGCCAGGAGGAATGGGACCCAGAAAAAGGGATAGGTCCCCTCGTCCCTAAGGTCACGGGCCTGAGGGGAGGACAAGTAGAACGGTTCGATCTGGAGATCGATGACGAGAAGCTCGTCGCTCTCAGCAGGGACCGGTTGCTGGCCCTTGCCCTGGAGGAGATGCAGGCCATCCAAGCCTACCTCAGGGCAGAGGAGGTCAGACAGAAGAGGAAAGAGATCGGGATCGGGGAGGGGATCACCGACGTGGAGCTGGAGGCCATAGCCCAGACCTGGTCCGAGCACTGCAAGCACAAGATCTTCCAGGCCCGCATTACCTATAGGGATGGCAACGGCGCGGAGGAAGTAATCGATAGCCTCTTCGACACATATATCAAAGGTGCTACGGAGGCCATCAGGCGTGCGCTGGGTGAGAAAGACCCGTGCCTCTCGGTCTTTGTCGACAACGCCGGGGTAGTGGCCTTCACCGAAGACTGGAACCTCTGCTTCAAGGTGGAGACCCACAATACCCCCTCCGCCCTCGACCCCTACGGCGGCGCATTAACGGGTATTGTAGGGGTCAACCGCGATCCCTTCGGCACGGGCAAGGGGGCCAAGCTGATCTTCAACACGGACATCTTTTGCTTCGCCCCGCCCGACTGGTCCGGCCCCCTTCCGGAGCGGGTGTTGCACCCCAAGAGAATATTCGATGGTGTGAGGGAGGGGGTGGAGCACGGGGGGAACAAGAGCGGGATCCCCACGGTAAACGGGAGCATCGTCTTCGACGAGCGCTACGTGGGCAAACCCCTGGTCTACTGCGGCACCTGCGGTATCATGCCCCGGACCATCAAGGACGAGCCCTCGCATATAAAAGAGGCCCATGCAGGTGATTTGGTTGTGATGGTGGGCGGGCGCATCGGCAAGGACGGAATCCACGGGGCCACCTTCTCCTCGGAAGAGCTCCACGAGGCCTCCCCCACCAGCGCCGTGCAGATCGGGGACCCCATCACCCAAAAGCGGATGACCGATTTCCTCCTGATGGCCCGCGATCGCGGCCTCTACACCGCCATTACGGACAACGGGGCAGGCGGGCTCTCCTCCTCCGTAGGTGAGATGGCACAAGAGCCCGGCGGGTGCGAGATCCATCTGGAGCGCGCGCCGCTCAAGTATCCCGGCCTGGACCCCTGGGAGATCCTCGTGTCCGAATCCCAGGAGCGGATGACCCTGGCAGTAGCCCCCGACAAGATAGAAGCCCTGTTGAAACTTGCCGCGAAGATGGCAGTGGAGGCCACCGAGGTGGGGCGGTTTACCGATAGCGGCGTATTTCACTGCCTCTGGCACGGGGAGACCGTGGCGTATCTCGACATGGAATTCTTCCACGAGGGGGCCCCGCAGATGGACCTCGTGGCCCGGTGGAAACAACCTCACAATCCAGAACCTGATTTTTCACAACCAGAAGATCTGACCGCAACGCTGGAGGGGATGCTTTCCCGACTCAACATCTGCAGCAAGGAATCGGTGGTGCGCCAGTACGATCACGAGGTCCAGGGGGGGAGTACAATCAAACCGTTAGTTGGCGAGAACGCGGACGGTCCCGGTGATGCGGCTGTTCTCCGGCCGCTGCTCGATTCCTGCAAGGGGATCGTGGTCTCGCATGGAATCTGCCCCCGCTACAGCGATATCGACACCTACCCAATGATGGCCTGCGCCATCGACGAGGCCGTCAGGAACGCCGTGGCCGTGGGGGGTGACCCGGCAAGGATGGTAGGGCTGGACAACTTCTGCTGGCCCGACCCCGTGCAGTCCGAAAAGACCCCTGACGGCGAGTACAAGCTGGCGCAGCTGGTGCGGGCGAACAAAGCCCTCTATGACTACACCATTGCCTATCAATGCCCCTGCATCTCGGGCAAGGACAGCATGAAGAACGACTTTATGGCCGGAGCAGAAAAAATCTCCGTTCCGCCCACGGTTCTCTTTTCTGTCCTGGGCAAGATCGATGACGTGCGCAAGGCAGTGACCATGGACGTCAAAAAGCCTGGCGATCTCGTCTATATAGTGGGGCAGACCTATCAGGAGTTGGGCGGATCGGAGTACTTTGCCATGCACGGCTCAATCGGCAATCCGGTCCCCCAGGTGAGGGCCGCGGAGGCGAAGAAGCTCTATCAAAAACTTCATACAGCTATCATGGAAGGGACAGTGGCCTCGTGCCACGACTGCTCCGACGGGGGCATGGGCGTGGCCCTGGCTGAGAGCGCCTTTGCCGGAGGGTTCGGGATGGAGGTGGACCTGGGGAAGGTCCCGGCCGAGGGGATAGAACGGGACGACTACCTCCTCTTTTCCGAGTCCCAGAGCAGGTTTGTGGTAACGATCCATCCTGAGAAAAAAGAAGCCTATCTCGCCATCATGAAGGGGATCGCCTTAGGGGAGATTGGAAAGGTGACCAAAGGGAGAAAGTTTGTTGTAATTGGCCTCAAGGGCAAAAAGACTATTCACGGAGATATCTATAAGCTGAAAGAAGCCTGGCAGAGGACGTTGGGAACCTGAAACTCCCGCTGACCTCACCCCCTTCTTCTTTGCTTTCAGCAAAAACACAAGATGTTGACATATGATACTCCAGTTTGCTAAAAATAGTAGCAATTGGGGGGATATTAGAGCAGGGCATTTTTGCCCGAAAATACCCTCAATATCATTATATCAAGGCAAATTTGCCTGACAATCAATGGTTGGGCAATAAAATAGGGGAGGTGTAGCATGAAAGTAATCTCTTGTTTTTGTATGAAGTTAGGGAAAAAAGCGATAATTCATTCTATCATACCAGTCGTCATTATTCTGCTGCTTGTGCTTTCGATCTCCAGCTGTGAAACCACTCATTCTCGTTATAAAATAGAAGATAAACATGGAGATACAGAAATCATAATCAGAATCAATGTAAACTCTGAACCTTCCGGTGCAAAAGTATTTGCGGATGAGGTATTTCAAGGTAAGACGCCCATCACCCTCACCTTTAAGGCCCATGCTTATTACTCGGCAAGAAACGTCTGGGTGGTAGATAGCAAGGGTAATGCTGGCATACCAATAGGACACGGCCCAGAAAGCTGGAATACGATAAGGATAAAATCTATAAAAACTACACTTAAAGTCTACAAGGAGGATTATCAACTCAAAACCAGATACTACTCCAAAATTCCATCCGAGGATGATGTACGGCATAAATGGAGACACAGGGAAGGCACAAGACCAACACCACTTACTATAAATTACAATTGGACCGCCTTTCTTAAAAAAAGCGCAGGTCCAAGTATCGATTTGAGGCTCAAGGTGAAGCCGCAGCAGTAGCGATACTTGATTATAAACCTGGGGGTATTCCTGAACCTGTGAGGGATTTCTCGGCAATGGGTCAGCCATTGACATTTGAATTTCTGGTTGGAGATAGCGATTCTAAGGACAACAACAAATTGCCCAACCATCGGCTGCACCGGATCGGAGCAAAATGCCGCTTCTCCCGGTGAGCCATATGTTGGGCACCAGAAAAAATAGGTTTTAGAAAAATAGGGTTGCTTTTAACACCTTTTTTGAATACTATGAGTAACATGATGAAAGCAACAGATTTAAAGGCAATAGATTTGTTTTGTGGATGTGGGGGGATTTCCGCTGGACTCAACAAGGCTGGGTTCAGGATCATCGCTGGGGCTGATATTGAGCCAAAGTATCTTGACACCTTTTCCCATAACTTTCCTGCTGCTTTATGCATCAAAGATGACCTGGCGAAGCTTGATCCTGCCGAATTTATGGAAAAAGTTGGCTTGAAGCCGGGAGAACTTGACCTTCTATCCGGTGGCCCACCATGTCAGGGGTTCTCAAAGAATGTCCCGAGAAAAAATAGGTATCTAAGCGACCCTAACAACCTGTTGATTAAGACTTTTCTTGACTATTGCGAGTTCATCAAGCCGACAATGGTTCTGATGGAAAACGTCGCTGAAATGAAGAACGGCTTTAAGCAAGTATATACAGATGAGATCTTTGAACGGCTTAATGAGGAAGGGTATACAGTAACACACGCCGTGCTTAACTCAGCTGACTACGGTGTGCCTCAAAGACGATGGCGGGCGTTTTTCATGGCCAATAGGCTCGGCGTTGAGTTCAGCATACCTGAACCTACCCATTTTCCACCAGATCCACAGCAAAAGCTGTTCTCAGCACCTTCACATGTTACCGTAGGCGAGGCCATAAGCGACCTTCCAAGCCTGAAACATGGTGAGGGTGAAGAATGGACTGAATATAAATGCAAGCCTAAGTCTGATTACCAGAAGCTAATGAGGAACGGTCTGAAAAAGGTTAGAAACCACGTATCAAGGTACTTGCAGCCTTTACAATATGAGCGACTGGCAGCTCTTGAACCCGGTCAGGGTCATAAGGATCTTCCAGAAGAATTAAAGGTAAAGAGCGGCTACAGCGGGGCGTATGGCAGGCTGACATGGGACATGATTGCGCCGACAATAACAAGATGGGTATTCCATCCAGGTTCAGGCAGGTGGGGTCATCCGGAAGATATAAGGGTTCTGACAATAAGAGAGGCTGCACGGATACAGGGTTTTCCTGACAGTTTTGAGTTTGTAAGGACATATTGCCAGCAGGCAGGCCAGATAGGTAATGCGGTACCACCTTTGCTTGTAAGGAAGCTGGCTGAGAGCATGCTACGTCAGTTAGGTATCTCGGCCTTTGACAACAGATCAAGAAAGTCTTCAATTGAAAGTTTCTCATCGTCTGAGGGGAATTTGAAAGCTGTCGTGTGATCATCATCGTTGTCAGGCCACCATGCACTTTCTCCGCTGAAATGGAGCTGGTTCTCTCCAAGACCGTGCCATGCCCACCATTTCTTATTGGAGGCTTTATGTATTCCGTGGAGTGCCTGTAATTGTTCTTTTTTTGTGGTCTTTTTTGGTTTTGACCAGACCCATTCAAAATCGCCAGCTTCAAAAACGTGCGGGTTCTCTCTTGTGCATAGGATTCTTTCGAAATACGTCACATTGCCTCCGGGATTGATGACAAGCCTTGAGTAACCAATCTCATCGAGATCATAAATATCAAGGCTCTGGCGCGCATGTTCGTTACAGAAATTGATTATCGCATCACCAAGATCCTGAAGACCTTGGGCGTTATTGCGTGAATTTTTTATAAGTTCAGGAGCGTTCGGAATCTTTGCTCTTTTCCATGTCACGGGTGTAGAAGCTTTAGTTGATTTGACTTGCCAGCCAACTTTATCAGCTGGTTTGATAACATCAACAAAGTCGTATGTGTTAAGAACCTTTCCCGCTCTTATATGTGCAAGGATTCCTTCCATTATGGCACCTGGAATAGTCTGACCTGAGAACGGCAACCTGATATAGTGTGACAGTATTTTGCGTATGAGATCAAGCTGCCCATTGGTTGAAAATATGCCCATCACTCATTATCCTTTTTAAGGAGGTCGGCAGGGGGCACTTTGAGAGCAATCGCTATCTTTTCTATAATCATTAGGGTTGGGTTCCTGATTCCACGCTCAATCCCGCTAATATACGTTCTGTGCAATCCTGTCCTATCGGCAAGTTCCTCTTGGGACCAACCTTCTTTTTCGCGAAGCCGTCTTAAGTTAAAACCCAATCTCTTTTTTAGATTCATGTGCTATGATTACAACGGCTGTAGATTATTTGTCTACAGCCTATGAGTCACATTATGTGTAGCGATAGGATTTCAAAAAAAGAACGTAGTGCCCTGATGGCAAAAGTTCGCAGTAAAGATACTGAGCCTGAGATGATAGTCCGAAAGATAGTTCACGAGCATGGATTCCGATACAGGCTTCACAGGAAAAATTTGCCCGGAAAACCCGACCTCGTATTCTCAGGGAAGAAAAAAGTGATTTTTGTCCACGGATGTTTCTGGCATGGACACACATGCCCATCCGGTGCTAATCAACCAAGATCCAATATTGAGTACTGGACCGAAAAGCTGGATAGAAACAAAAACAGAGACAGAGAGAATACAAGGGCGCTTAAAAAGATGGGATGGGATGTTTTAGTGATTTGGGAATGTGAGGTTAAGAATACAACTTTATTGTCAAAAACAATAATGTCATTTTTGAATCAATGAACAAAGCCCAACCGGCACGACTATCGTTTTGGTTTTTTCTTAGAGTAATTCTGGGGACACCATGCTAAATTATAGACATAGCAGACATCCCCGTATAATATTTTGATATGGCAAGGATAGATCAATTGTCTGATGGGAGCATTGAAGGAGATACCGGCGTGATTACAGATTGCTGATGTAACGCCCTGCCTGCGGCAGATTTCTCAGGTCAGTCTCTTCTCTTCATCAGCTCGAAGATAGCGCCGCCCGGGCCGCCTGCATCCAGATAGGCGAATCGCCCCGGATCATGGATGAGCAGTGTGGCTCCTTCGCTCACTAGTTTTGCCACTTCCTTGTCGACGTCGTCTACGTAAAAACCGAGATGATGGACGCCCTCTCCCCACTTGTCGATAAATTTGGACTGGAAGATTCTTCCCTCCAGACACTGAACGAGTTCGATCTCTACGGGCCCTACGTAGGCAAAGGCCATTCGTATTTTCCAGGGGCGTCCTTTCGCATCCTTGCCGCCGTTTTCCTTAAAGGTCCACGGTCCGATGCCGTATAGCCGCGACCACGCCTCGACGACCTTATCGATGTCGTTTACGGCATAGCTGATGTGATCAACCGAAGTAATCTGCATTGCCTTTCCTCCTGTCTGAGTGGGAACATAATAGGGCGCGTTGGTGCACAAACAATTTTCTCTTGATCTTTGCCAACTATCTTATTCGTCAACGGCCCCTATCTTTCTCAGGCGGACATCTATAAGCTCAAAGCAGCTTGGCAGAGGACGTTGGGAGTGTAAAGCATCTAGGTAACAACGTCCTCCCTAAGCCAGTCGTCCCCTAAGCCCCATCCCATAGCAATCCAGAAAACTCAATGATTTCAAATGATAAGCTGATTTCGTTGATTATTCCTGTTTTTTGATTAGTGGCAGAAGAGGCACAATTTCAGGCATATTTTTAAAACAGCAAAGTCATTGAATTTAAAAGTGTTTTTTACGTTTTTTCAATTTTCGGATCTGACATCGCCAATAGCTTCTCAATCTTTATTGATGTCTAGGCCAAGAAGAAATTTTGTTATTGCAGAATAAGGCGAAATAATGCAATATATACTTTAGTTATTGTATTATCTTAAAATAAGTTAATAAAATGAATCCAAAGGATTTCGAAAAGTCTCCTTCAGTTCAATGCATAAAAACTTTAGAAGGTTTTTGGGCAATTGTACCAAATTCTCTCCCGCCTCGCATTAAATATGACAAAGAGTTGATACGCCTTCTTTCTGAGGCTAATACACAATTAGGTGAATTGTCGGGGACCGGAAGGTTGCTTCCCAACCCCTATCTTCTCATTGCTCCATACGTCCGTCGCGAAGCGGTATCGAGTTCGCGTATTGAAGGAACTCAAGCCTCTCTGAGTGATCTGTTTTTCTTTGAGGCAGCAGAAAAGCAGGAACCGGGGGTATCGGATGTACGTGAGGTAAGTAACTATGTATCTGCCATGAACTACGGATTAAAGCGATTGGAAGATTTACCGATTTCTGTAAGACTCATTAAAGAAATCCACGAAAAATTGATGGAAGGCGTAAGGGGCGAACGTGCTACCCCCGGCGAACTTCGTAGAAGTCAGAATTGGATCGGACCACAAGGATGCTCACTTACTGACGCAACATTTATACCTCCTCCGGTGGAGGAAATGAAAGAGTCACTCGGCGCATGGGAAAAGTATCTTCATTCCGATTTAAGTGAACCGCTGTTGATTGCATGTGCTTTAATGCATTACCAGTTTGAAGCGATACATCCATTCCTTGATAGTAATGGTCGGATTGGGCGGCTTTTAATCACCTTCTTTCTTTGTGAGAAAGGGTCTCTAAGTCAGCCACTTTTGTATCTCTCTGGATTTTTTGAAAAATACCGAGACGAATACTATACACGACTTCTTGAGGTAAGCCGGAAAGGAGACTGGCTCGGTTGGATCAAATTTTTCCTGCGCGGTGTTTCAATTCAATCAAAGGATGCTCTATCAGATGCAAAAAAAATATTGGATCTTCATGCTGAATATAAGTTAGCGCTTGAGAAAACAAAAAAAGTACCTGGAACAGCACATAGGATCTTAGATGAAATTTTTGTAAATCCTGTCATCTCTGTTTCTAGATTGAGCAAGAAATGGGGTGTAGATTACAATGCTGTGAAAGCCGGTGTGTTGAGACTTATTAAGATTGATATTCTAACCGAGTGGACAGGGCAGAAACGAAATAAGCTATTTATCGCCTCCAAGCTCTTAGACTTGTTAACAGAAACTCGCAATTTTAAAGGACGACAGATTAATACGAGACTGCGCGAGTCTTGAAGACATGATAGGGGATATTGATGCACATACAATTTCCTTTCGATCTCTGTCAACTACCTTATGCACCAACATCACCAATCTTCTTCTAATTAAGGGGGGTATAAATGAAGCGTGGCCTCAGCAAGAAAGAAATTAATATACTCTGTATCGGTATCATCCTTGTAGCCTTTTTTGTTTTTTTGCCTACCTGGGCGTCGTACCGGGCAACAAAGTTGTCAGGGCCCCGTCTGATCGCTGAAGACAGCGAGAAAAGGATATGGATCGACGATAACGCAGCTATCTACATCCTTGATAAAGACGGGAATATCCTCTGTACACATCCTATTGAGTCGCTGAACATAACACCTCCCCTGGCTGCTTTCTGTCCCATGCCCGACGGGGGTATGCTGGTAGGCAGCAGGGAAACCGGCTTAATACACCATGTCAGGTACGATGGGACAAGGGTGGGCCTCATCAATCTTTCAGAGACGGCGACTGGCCGGCCCTTTGGCGCCTTTCATCTCCTCTACGACAGCGAAAAAGATGCGATATATCTTTCCGATACGAGCAATCATCGGGTAATCGTCATTAATCCTTCGGGCGAGCTCCTGTGCAGCAAAGGGTTAACAGGCACACCTGGTTTTTTCTACTTCCCCAATGCACTGGTGAACGATAAGTCAGGCAGGATACTCGTTGCCGATACGAACAACCACGAGATAAAGGTGCTGTCAAAAGACCTTGAACTCGAAGACTCCATAATGCCTATGCCTGTTCTCGAGATATCCTTCGTCTGGCCCGCCTTGCTAGGCATAGACAATGGGGGAAGGTTGTACGTCGTCAATTATTCGAGTGATCTGAAATACGGTGCATTAGTCCGCATTAACGAGGAGGGCATGGTTGAAACAACATTCCCTCTGCAAGAAGGGATCATGCCAATCAGTATGCTCGTCAGGGACAAGGACGTGCTGCTTACCGATAAGAAGGATTTTACTATATGGCGTATCGATTCAGAAAGCATGGAGGTCTCACTGTTCGGGTCGGAAGCCCTGCAAGGCATTTTCGAGGCCAGCCATAAAAAAGTGAAATTTTATCATATCATCAAAACGACCTCGAGATACCTTCTCTTCATCTTCCTTGTTATCTTACTCATCTGTCTCGCTATAGAACGAAAAAGGCGTGCTGTTACAGAGAAGGCGGCAGCCACTATGGATAAAGAGCTCCCTGGACCACCAGTTTCATCCTTTTTGGTCTGGATGCCGATAGTTGCCGCAGTCGGTGTCATGCTGCTGGCATTAGCCTTACTCCTTGTGGTCACCCACGTACTTGCCCCGCCCATTTCCCGGTCTCCCGCGACAGTAGTGATCTTATCGGTTATCTTAGTACTGTTTGTTGCCTGCGTGATCTTTATAATATCCTGGACAAAATCCAGGGTCTTCATCCGGTATATGAATAATAAAATCTTCAAAAGACACGCATCAATAATACGAAAATGCTTACCCGCCGATGAGCCCATTCGATTGCTCGGTATATGTCAAATCAAGTATGAACCTATTTTCTTGGTTGCCACAGACAATAGATTCCTTCTTTTTCCCATGAGTCTCAACTTTACCAATATAATGGCTATTCAAGAGGTTTCCTTTCATTCCATCAATCGAGCCTCTCAGTCACGAAGAACCATTGCCACCAGGACAGGTCTGACACGGGCCAGATTCGTATTTTCCTTGTATGGTCTCTCAAAGGATTTTGTCCTCAATTTCCAGGATTATAATACAGCACAACAACTCCTTGAAATGGCCGAGGCCCCAGGGGAAGCGCGCGCAGCAGACGAGCCCGACATACGGAGTCGCTGCAAGACATGCTGCAGCGTACTTGATGTGCAGGGGCGTTGTCCCTCCTGCGGCATCAGAGAACAAAGTATGTGGAAGCCGATCCTTCTTTCAGTCCTTCTTCCGGGACTGGGGCAGATCTACAACGGGGAATTTTCCAAGGGGTGTCTGTTTATCATCATCTATGGTCTATTGATCATCTCGCTCATCGTTCCTGTTACGGCGCTCGTACACCGTTTCGCGGCCGTCGATATGATCGATCTTACCGAGCTTATCATTGCTGCATTTTTTGTATGGGCGATGAGTCTCAGCGATACTATCCGTGTTGCATATAAAAACTATTATCGCCGCTGGGGGTTGAAAGTATAACACATGAGGATGACAATCGACGTTAATATAAAAACCTTCTGGTAGTTCATGGGGGTCACACATCGCCATCTGTCATTTTTCTGGTTCGGCCTCAAGGGGCAAAAGATCATCCAGGCGGATATCTATAAACTCAAGAAGGCCTGGCAACGGCCGTTGGGGGTGTAGTGCAATCTAGGTAATAACGTCCCCAAAATTCGTCCTTGTTGGCTCCACCCCTCCAAAGCTAAAGAAAAAGTTATCCATCCTCATCCTTCTTCATTCCCTGAATGATGAACTGAAACAATTCAAAAGCGTCCCTGGTAATCCTATCTTGTTCATCCTTATCGGTGATGCCCATGAATTTCGCTATCGACACAGGTCCGAGTGATTTTATATCTTTGAAGTGTTCTTCGATATTTTTCAAAGCCTCCTTCATTAATCCATGATTTCTTAGCTTCATTAGCTCAGACAGAACCGACTTGGGGCCTTCTTTGTAATACCTTGCAAGCATATAAAGATCGTAAGCATCCTTTTCGTTTGTTCGCTCACCTATCGCAATACCTTTCATCACAAAACAAGCTGTGACATCGGCTACCTTAATATCTAATTCGATATTTGCGCCGTTTGATATTGGTCCTGATAAACGGATTACGTCTGCATGATTAAATACAATATCGGTTCCACGACCCTTCCTGGCAAGCATATCTTGTATTCGTTGATGTCTTCTTTTCTTAGATGTGCTACTGTATTCAGGGGCCAGGAAATCGATTCTCACCTCTACTTCTTTGCCATTTTCAAGGGCAACTTTCTTTAAGAAACTTGCTGGAATGTCTCTCCCCAGGGCGTCCTTCCTTTGACAGAATTCTCTTCCTGTAAGAATCTCAAGAATAGTCTTGTAATCAGTCTCTGGAATGGAAAAGGCGTTCAGGGCTACATCGATATCCAATGAACCAACGTGTTGGTCATATTCTCCAAGATCCTTATATTTTTCGAGGAGAAAATAGGGCACCCATCCTCCAATGAGCACGATTTGATCACGATAAGGCTTCAAGTATAGAAAAAGTTCTCGCATGACAATGACACATGCTTCTGTCTCTTCAACCGTAAATCCCATCTTCACACCTCAGAATTTTATGATCCTCTCCCTCAGAAATTCAGCCTGCTCCCTACCACGCCCTGCGTAGTTAAATAAATCGAGATATATCTGTATTGGGTTCGCAACTCTAACGGAATCAACTTCTTGAGTCATATAATAAACCCCCTCATCGTAGGGCACTAGTATCTGTAAATTTGCTCCTGTAGGGACCTCTTTTAGTTCAAGGGCCATTTTCAGTTCCTCAATATCACCGCTGAAATAGCTTGTGGCCATATTGTATCTTGTAAATGGTGCAAGGCGATTAGCACCTGAAAAAAGCGTCAAAGCAAATTGGATCTTTTTCCTCTTACAGAATTCGGCAAGCTGTTTCTCGATCTGGGGCACTTGCATGATGGAATAAAGATTCAAGGCTTTGTTTCTCTCAGAACGATAATTCTCTCTCCATAGATCGAGGAGCTTCGTTTTATCGATTATTCTTAAATCCTTTGATTGTTCCAACCAGAGTCCGAATTCATCCAACTTCCTATTGACTTTCGATAGTTGACCAAGGCTGACCCCGACTTCTTTAGTAATGTTCCGATAACTATTCCCAGATACTTGCTTTTCCAAGTCCTTGAGCAAATAGAACCTCAATATCCTTTCCGCCTTTGGATTAAAAAGTCCTGTCGGTTTACTCGGATATTTGAATCTGTTCGGTTTTCCTTCTATCTCCATGTAGAAGGAGTCAAATTCCAGATATGCATTCCCAGATAGATCCAAGAATCCAACCCCCATCTTTTTACAGATTTCCCTTCCCAACTCGGATATGTAAGGTGCGATAATCACTGGATAGCCTTTTCCACCCCCTTGGCTCATTTCTAAAAGCTGTAACCCTTTTTCTCTTAATTGCTTAGGGTATCTCTGACTGATGACCTCACAGAGAAGGTTTTTCGATTTGCCTCCGACCTTTAAACGTAGTATTATATCAGGCATCTCCCCGGCCTTAAAAGAATCCTTGGAGAGTGAGGCCAGGGGAAGGATAGTGGCATCCTTAAGCTTGGTGAAAAGCTCTCTAAAAGTGGCCTTGAATTTTTGCTCAATTTCTTTTTCAGTCATTTATGTTCACCGAAATAGGGTTGTTCACTATTTAGTGAACACCATAATCTAAATGAACGAGGATGTCAAGTAGATTTTAGTTTTCAAGACAATAAGGTATATATACCTTATTATATGGGATGAATAATGTTTTCCTTCGCGTTGAATGAAACAGAATGGTATATATACCATTCTGTTTCGGTTTCCGTCTCCAATGAGTTCATTCCCTAAATTGACCAAAAAACATCAAGAAGAAATCAAGGCCTATTTCGATAACAAGGGCACAAAAATCTATTCCCCGAGAGGAATTGAAGAAATCTTTTCAAGTAATTGGAATCAATGGCGTTTACCTCGAAACATGAGAAGGAATGACCTTGTGGAGTACTTTATTAAGAATTCGGAAATCGATGAAATCATTCTCAAATCTCCAAATTACGACAAACAATATATTCGCTACGCATGGGGGGAGATATCAGTATATCAGCTAAGCCTTTCCTTAAGGCCGCGCTCTTATTTGTCCCACCAGTCTGCAATGTATTTGAATAACCTGGCTGAAGTGCCTTCCAGAATCATATATGTTAATTCCGAACAATCTCCGAAATCTCGAGGAGAAACCTCCTTGGAACAAAGATCAATCGACTTAGCATTCAAATCCAAAAAGGCCAGAAAATCAAAGTATATCTTTACTCATAAGAATTGGAAGATATGTTGTTTGAGCGGGTCAAATACCAATAATCTGGGAGTTGTAGGAATTGAGGAACCCAACAGTGAAACATTGCAGGTTACAAATATTGAGAGAACCTTGATCGATATAACTGTCCGACCATTTTATTCTGGCGGGACCACAGAAGTCCAAAAGGCTTACATCAAGGCAAAAGGAAAGATCTCCGCTGACCTATTAATTTCGATTCTAAAAGAGATCAATCATGTATACCCCTACCACCAAGCGATAGGCTTTTATATGCAACGGGCTGGCTTCGAGAATTCCGCTCTGAATTCGCTCAAAAAAATGGGACTCGAATATGATTTTTATCTGGACTACGGAATGGATCAGACGGAGTATTCAAAAGAGTGGAGAGTTTACTTTCCAAGAAATCTTCGAACCATACGTTAACTGATCTAGGGGATTCTGGGGACACCATACTTAATTATTGACATAGCGGTACGAATAGGGGGCGTTGCTGCACAAACATTTTATCTGGATCTCTGCCAACTGCCTTGTGCACCAGCGTTTCCTATCTCCTCGTCCGACCCCTCTCTTTTCTTCGACCATCGTCTTTTTTGTTCCTCGGGCGGCGGCGATCGCGGCTCGCCCCCGACTTTTTTTGTCCTTTGTCTGACGGTGCTTCAGAGGGTTGAGGTAAGGGGGCATGGAGCATCTGCTGATAATAATCGTCCAGCAACATGGCAATGATGGGCGACTCGTCTTCATTGTCGGCCAGGGTGCGGCCAAGCGAAACAAATCGCTTGCTGCGTTCGGTTTTTTGTGCGTCCCGATCGCGCAGGCGAGCTTCGAGCAAGGCCGTTACCCGTTCCGAAACAACAGCCGCTACGTCGGCATCCGTCGGCAAAGGCCTTTCTTGCAGGTCCATACTATATCGTTTGGCGATACGGTCGAGAACGAATGTTTCCAGGTTGGTTGCCAGCGTCATGGCGACTCCCGCCGCGCCAACTCGGCCCGTTCGCCCGGCTCGGTGGATATAGTCCTCTAAATCTTTGGACGGTTCGTATTGAATCAC
>Ga0307422_1000291_pt1 | contig 29574 bp, 22 predicted proteins | sample SalMarWE160290MG_FD_202153 | JGI IMG/M metagenome (GOLD analysis project Ga0307422, IMG submission 202153) | Salt marsh sediment microbial communities from the Plum Island Ecosystem LTER, Massachusetts, United States - WE1602-90 | ecosystem: Environmental > Aquatic > Marine > Intertidal zone >...
AAATATCGGAGAAATTACCCCGCGCTGGGCGAATGGCGGAATTGGTAGACGCGCTAGGTTCAGGACTTAGTGTTCGCAAGGACATGGGGGTTCAAGTCCCCCTTCGCCCACCACAAAATTAATATCGATACCGCCTGGTGATAAAAATTAAACAACTAGAAAAATCATGGAGTACTGTTTGGTAGTTTAAAAAAGTCTTAATCTATGATATATTTCTAATAATTTTTATAGACAAATGATAATTTTAGGGTACTTCTCAATCTTTTTTGATAAAGGGTCATTTTATTCATCTTTATTTAGAATTTAAGTTATTTCTTAACAGAATATTATATTAAAAACGCAGTTATTTAGTTTGTATGAAAAAAGGATGTAAGTGTTTTTATACCGTTATAACTGTTACTAGTAAAACCAGAAAATAGGTAAAACTAAATAGTCTGTACCCTATTTAAATATTGAAATAGCACTAATTAATCTTTTTATAACCCATTTAGGGTCACGCTTGAGACTGGGAATCGAATTCCAGAGCTGGTTAAAAAAATAGAAATAGGAATTTACAGCAGTAGGTTCATGCGTAAAAAGGGAGAAGGTCGGCTGGTTTTTAGAGACTGATTTGTTAAAAATTGAAATGGTATCTTTTTTAACACATATATTAATGTTTTCCAGAAAAGAATCAGGCGGTTCTTCAACAAGGGCGATTTTAAGGTTTGGCATCTTTTCCATAGCTTTTATGGTCTCTTCAATGCTTTTGATAAGTGTTTTTCTTGTAATTTTAAGAGTCCTGTTCATAAATAAAGAGCATTCTTCAAAATATATGCAATCTGACTCCAGGGCCTTCTCCAGTTTATTTATATCATATATGAATCTAAAAACACATTCTCTGGAATCTGCATAAAAATTTTTCTGTAAAGTGGAATGGTAATTTAAGTATAATTCAACTTCTGTTTTATTAAAATCGTTCTCCAGAAGTATCTCACGGAACAGTTTGCTGGATATAATACGAAGAGAAGGGGGCAGGGTGAAGCAATAGTTATCTTCTTTATTCATGGTTGCTATAGTAATTAAATTTATTATTTTTTCATGTTCGTTTGGGAAGGATTTATCGAACATGGGTGTGCAATATTTTAGTAAATTTTCCATAGCCAGCTGGAGTTTCTGGAGGGTTATCGAATCAAAAATCATGTAAGTATATAGAGTTTTTGTAGTAATGCCAGAAGTGAATCCAAAGAGAGCCGCAACATTCTTTAATATAAACAATGTAAATCTTGTGTTAGTATTTTCCAAAAAATGGGCATGAAGATAAGGGAAAGTACCCGGAGATATATCAAAAGGCAACCAGTATAATAAAGAAAAAGCATTTGATTTGTTTGAACGGTCGAGTGTATGTATTATATTAATTTTACCCTCTCTCTGCAAAAATTCGAAATTTTTTTCTTTCCAGAGTTTCAAAAATTCTTTATCTTCATAAAACCATGTATTATCTTCCTGGGAAAATAACAGAGTCTCCTGACCTTTCGGTAAAGAATTAGAAATATCTGCTATCTTTTCTACAGCTTTCCTTCTGCCACTATTACCCTTAAATATGTAAAATTCACTTTTACAAACATCCTTATCAGCGTTTATTTTAAGCAGTAAATCATTTTTAATATGACGGTGGTCTTCTTCCAAAAGCCATCTTCTTAGAAATAAGTATATTTCGTCTCTTGAATTTAACTGTGCATGTGGATAATCATATAAAAGAATTTGTTTTAACCTGCTAAATTTTATATTTGAATCGAGTGCAATGAAATAATTAACAATTTTTTTCAAATATGGTGATCGCGAACTCAGGATTCGTTTTCCATTTATCCACTTACTGACCATTGTATAATGTATATAAAGAGCATCCGCAAGTTCTCTCTGAGTAAGGTTAAATTGTTCTAACAAGAAGCCAAGCTTTGTAAAACGATCGGTTATCATATAGATAAATAGAAAAAAAATATTTTAATATTATAAAAATAAAAGTTGCACTATTATAAATAATTGTCAACATTATGTCAAGTTATGGAAAAAGACAAAAGTATGTCATTTATTGACCGTGAAATATAACTGTGGGAGAATATAAAAAATTAAGGATAAGATTTTAATGGTGTTATGGTTACAAAGATTAACTTCAGAAAGATAATATCTTAAGGTTCTTATTAGTATAAGAAAGGTTAATTTTAAGGATGATAAACGGTAGATGTAACCAGGCATACGACTTGTGAGTTTAAAGAAGTCATATCCGTAGTAAGCTAAAGAAGATTTATAAGATGCCTTAGAGTTATCCAGGCAGGGACAGAGGAAAATTTGAGCTTAATACTTCTTAATAAAAGAAGAAAAATAAATTATTAGAACCTGTTGCTGAATTTAAAATATATAAAGGAGGATCAATATGAATGATACAAAAGGCTATGATGTGGAATACGATGTAATTGTATGCGGAGGAGGAACTTCCGGGGTCTCTGCAGCAATATCAGCTGCAAGGGCAGGTGCAAATACTCTTCTTATTGAGCGTATAGGCTCCCTGGGAGGACAGATGAATATCTCTGGCCCCCCTGGATTTGCTTATGCTCACTTTTTTAACCGCCTTGGCGAGCAGGATAAGGGTGGAATAATGGAAGAGACCTATAACAGACTGTACGAGGAAGGCCATGCGATTCCACACCAGAAGACTCCGATTAGGGTAAAGACTGGATACACATTTTCATATGTTGATGCCGACTGGTGGGGGCTTTTGATATTTGAGATGATGACAGAGAACAATGTAAACCTTCTTCTCCACACCCTGGTAGTGGATGTATTAAAAGATGGTGATACGGTTAAGGGAGTTGTGGTTGAAAATGCAAATGGAAGAGTAGAAATAAAGTCAAAGATAGTAATAGACTGCACAGGTGAAGGCGATATTGCAGCCAGAGCAGGAGCGCCCTTTGAGATATTGCCCAGGGAAGAAGCTGAGCCACATACGGTCGCCTTTACAGTAGATGGCGTGGACTGGGATAAGGTATGCAAGTATATAAGAGAAAATCCTGAAGATATTGAGTGGATGGTTTATCATGGCACCTCAACCCATGAAGAAGTAATGGAAGTATTAAAAAACCTTACCGACATCACCGAGCTGGGAGAGGTCATGGGGTTCTTCTCATTAAGGGATAAGGCAATGGCAAAAGGTGACTGGCACGGCTACAGCGGTGTAGGCTTTTTCCTTTTCCCCAGGGAAGGTGGAAAAATACAGGCCCATTTGCAGCACTCCTCCCAGGTACCCAATATACTTCCCACAGATGCCTGGGATATTACAAAAGGAGAGATTGAGTGCAGAAAGCAGATACAGATAGCCTGGAGGTTCTTTAAAAACTATATGCCCGGGTTTGAAAATGCCTATATAACCAGGGTATGTCCCGAGCTAAGGATAAGGGAAGGCAGAAGAATAATGGGTGATTACAAACTTACCGCTGAAGATGTGACAGAGGCCAGAAAATTTGATGACGTAATAGGGAAGTGCCATTTTCCGGCAGGAAGCCGTCACCTTGCCACTGTAGATACTCTGGGGATGCATGTTGAAGGAAAGAGAGATAGAGCATCACATATACCCAGAGGCGGAGGCTCATATGATCTTCCCTATAGAATCCTGGTACCCAAAAAGGTTGAGAACATGCTGGTAGCAGGTAAGATGGTATCAACCGAGAGGGATGCTTATTTAAGATTTCTGCAGGTGACCATGGTAACCGGACAGGCAGCAGGTGTGGCAGCAGCTATTTGTGCTATAGAGAATATATCGCCCAGGGAGCTGGAAAAAGATGTTTCAGAGCTGCAGCGTATCTTAAAAGAGCAGGGAGCCATACTTACAGGAACACACTGAGGTATCTAAGAAAACTAAGAAAAATAAGAATTAGATTAAAAGATTTTAAGAATATTATTGCTTTCCAGGTATTATTAATCATATTAAATTCTTAAGGCTCACAAAAACGCTGGTTGTTTAGCAAAGATATAATCAGCTATATTCTATTTATTGATTAAATCGATTATAAGTTTAAATTAACAGGAGACCAGAATAAAATAATTTTAATTGGAGGATATCTAATATGTTTTTTGATGTAGGTGTTGAGGAGAATAAGAGGTGGTTTTATCCGATCAGTGCATTTTTGATCAGTGCAGGTATTTCTGTAATGCAAATATGGACCATTTTCTACCCATATGTACAGGATCATTTTAATCTTGAAACTGTTACCACAGTTGTGCTTGCATCGACATTTACAGGTATAGGTGGTATGGTTTTTGGTCCGATTATTGCGGGTCTCATAGTAGATAAATATGGACCTAAGATTCCGTTTATATTGGCAATTCTTTTTGTTGCTCTTGGTTACTATACAGTATCTGAGATTTTCAGTTCAGATATCTGGGCTTCAGTATTGTCTTTCTGGTTCGCAGGCAGTTTTTTCATTGGCCTGGGACAGGGTTTATATGCTGGTACTTATGCAACAGTTGTAGCCAAATGGTTTCCGGAAAAGCCCGGAACTGTTACAGGTTTTGGTGTCGCGGGTGTTTTTACAGCCCCTATTATCTATTCTCCAATTGTAGCATTCATGATCAGGTCCCATGGTTTTAATAAAAGTGTATTCTTTCTACTTGCTGGAATTGCGATAGTCATTCTAATGGTGGCAACAGTAACCTGGAAGAGTCCCTCCCACGATCAGACATCTAAAATATTAAAGAATAAGACTTTCAAAAAAGAGAAGACAGAAGTTCGTGTAAGTAGAGAGTTTACTTTTAAAGAAGCTTTCAAAGATGTACAGTTCTGGGTACTTTTTGTTTGCTTCATTTGTTCGTCTTTTGCTTTTATGCTTTTTGTGCAAAATTCTTCTCTTATCATTATAGAAGGATTAGAAAACTCTATGGGAATCGAATATGCCCGGGGTGTTATTGTACCTCTATTTCTTACAATAGCCGGTGTCGGAGGTCTTATTGGTGGATTTGCATGGGGATTTGTGATAGATAAGCTCGGAGGTCCATGGAAAACATTACCTGTAATATATTTTTCTACAGGTATATTGATTATTTTATTTTACATCAGTTACCACTCCGTTGTACTTATAATTATAATTGGGTTTTTATTATATCTGGGTCTGAATGGTGAACCGACAGCACATTATGCTTCAGTGTCCTATGTTTTTGGAAGAAAATATCTGGGTAAGATCATGACTGTACTCCAGGCTTTTTCAGTAGGTCTGGGTATTGCTGTTGGACCTTTTGTTGGTGCTTATATAAAAGATATTACTGGTGGATATTTCTGGGCTATAATACTGGCCGTAGTATTTCGTATAGCAGCGGGAATATCAGCTCTTATAGGTTTGAAGATTTCAAAGAGGCGAGAAAGATTGGAAATAAGTAATTAGCAATATTGATTAAAATAAGAAAGTCTTACAACACCTTTACAGAACCTTATAGAAAAAGGTTATGTAGGAAGAGAATTTGATAAAAATGACAGGAGAAAAATCTTAATTTGTTTCAAAGAAACCGGTAGAAATTTAACAAAAATTATAAAGAAATCCCTGAAAGATAATGCTATCAGAAAAATTAATAAGTCGGGCCCCGAAGAAGTAAAAAATTTTACAGTGCAATAGATGCTTTAAAAACTATAACTGCCGGATTAAAAGGTGATAATTAATTGCAGGAAAGTCAGGATATACTTGACCTCAAAAATAAAAGAATAGGACCTCTTCTGGCAAAACTTTCTATTCCTACAACCATAGGAATGCTTGCTAACAGTCTTTATAACATTGTTGATACCATCTTTATTGGAAGAGGAGTGGGCACCCTTGCTATTGCCGGTGTTGGTATAGTTTTTCCGGTTCAGGTTTTTATAATAGCCCTGTCCCAGCTAATAGGATGGGGCTCTGGCTCAATGGTTTCCAGAAGCCTTGGCAAAAAAGATTATGAAAAAGCAGGTCTGGTAGCTGGAAATTCATTTGTGTCGGTAGCAATAATAGGACTAACAGCTTCTGTGGTAACCCTCGTATTTATGAATCCAATACTAAGGTTATTTGGAGCCACAGAAAACATCCTTCCCTACGCAAGAGATTATCTTTTTATTGTTAGCTTTGGATTCATATACTTTCCATTTATGGTTTCAAGTAATAATTTAATAAGGGCGGAGGGTAATGCTAAAACTTCGATGTTAATTTTACTGCTGGCCACAGGCAGTAATATTATACTTGACCCGATTTTTATATTTGTGCTTAATCTTGGAATAAAAGGAGCGGCATATGCCACAATCATCTCACAGTTTATCGGGGTTTCGTATACAATTTCATATTTTCTCAGGAGAAAGAGCTTCATCCCTCTAAAGAAAAATTATCTGAGGCTAAAATATCCGATCTTAAAGGAAATGACAGGAGTGGGCTTTGCATCTTTTGTAAGACATGTTAGTATGAGCTTCCTTATTGTACTGGTTAATAATTCTCTGAGAATATATAACGGAGAAATTGCGATAGCTGTCTACAGTGTTGTTAACAAAGTAATTGGTTTTGTAACATTGCCCCTTTTAGGAGTTGTTAAGGGAGTACAGCCAATTATAGGGTACAATTATGGTGCGAAAAATATAAAGAGAGTCAAAAGGTCTTTAAAAATATCCATTCTTACAGCTGCTGTTTACGGATTATTTTTCACTACTATATTTTTAATATTTCCGGAATCTGTAATACGTTTGTTCAGCAGTGACACTGAATTAATATCAAGTGCGGCTTTTCCCTTAAGGATGATTGTACTTTTATTCCCGGTTGTAGGGCCGCAGGTTATCGGAGCAGGTTTCTTCCAGTCAATAGGGAAAGCGGCACCTTCAATATTTTTATCCATGACCAGGCAGATTATCTATCTTATCCCGCTTATACTTTTGCTTCCTCTTTTATGGGGAATTAATGGTTTATGGATAGCCTTTCCTATTGCTGAATTTCTGGCGATTATTACAACTGTTATATTGCTGAGCAGGGAGTTAAAGAGAATGAGCAGACCGGAGCTGAAATACATCAGGACCTGATAATATATGGTGAATTTTCAAGCGTCCATACCTTAAGGTCAATAAGATGCTTGCTCATCCTAAATAATGCTGATATTTTAAAAATTTTATAAAATTCTATCGTTTTCTGATAATTAATTTGCCATTGTAGTCCAGCTAACAGAACATCTGATTTAATATCGGATAAGGTCATCCGTTCAAATTCTACAGCAGGCACAATCTTAAATAGTCTGAGAAATACTTATTATTGTTGTCAACTATATGCCAAGTTATTAAATAAGACAAATGTTTGGCGCCAGTTGACCCGGGGGAAGATCTATGAGTAAATCAGAAACAAAATATTTATAGAAAGTTTTAAATTATGATTCTGCAAAAGGGCGTCGGAGAGAAAAAGAGGTGGTTTTACCCCGTTTCCTCTTTTATATTAAGCATGGGGGTATCTACAGGAAGCACATGGACTATATTTTATCCGTATATTCAGGAGCATTTCAGTCTTGATGTAGTAGCAACTATTGTTCTGGCATCGCTCTTTATTGGGATAGGTACAATGATTTTAGGGCCATTAATAGCCGGTTTTATAATAGATAAATATGGTCCTAAAATACCGGCTGCATTATCAGCAATATTTATAGTTTCTGGTTACCTGACAATATCAAGAATGTTGAACTTTGATAGCTGGGGTGAAGCAGTACCATTCTGGTATATTGGTAGCTTTTTTGTAGGTCTGGGATTCGGGCTATATACAGGAACATATTCTATTAATGTAAGCAAGTGGTTTCCTGACAAACCAGGAACGGCTACCGGCCTGGGTGTTGCAGGTTTAAATACAGCCCCAATGGTTTATTCACCAATTATAGCTTTTTTAATAAGGGTTAATGGATTTGGTAAAAATATATTTTTTTTGTTTGCTCTGATTGCAATCACTCTACTATCAATTGCTATAATATTCTGGAGGAGCCCTTCCCACAACCTGACACTTAAACTATTAAAGAAAAAAGATAATAAATTATTAGAAAATATACCGCATTCGACTAAAGACTATACACTACCCCAGGCTTCTAAAAATGTTTACTTCTGGCTGCTATTCATATGTTTCTTATGTACATCTTTTGGTCAAATGTTTCTTTTCCAGAATGCTTCTCTGATTATATTAGAAGGGTTGGAAGTTTCTGTAGGGAGAGAAAATGCATTAACCATCATAGTGCCTATTTTTTTGGTGGTATTAGGTTTTGCTGGCCTTCTTGGGGGTTTCGGGTGGGGATTTATAGTGGATAAAATCGGAGGTCCCTGGAAAACATTGCCTGTATTATATTTTTCATCTGCCGTCTTAATACTTTTATTTTATTCTGGTTACAATCATGTAATACTTATTATGTTGCTTGGATTTTTAACGTTTTTAGGATTACAGGGGGAACCTACCGTACACTATGCTTCCATATCTTATGTTTTCGGTATGAGACACCTGGGTAAGATTATGACCACATTACAGGCTTTTTCTGTAGGTATTGGGATATCAATAGGCCCGTATGTCGGAGCTTATATCAAAGATATTACCGGGAGTTATTTTTGGGCAATAATGTTAGTTGTGGGCTTGCGAATAATAGCTACAATAGCATCACTTGTTGGGCTTGTAATTTCAAGGAAGAATCAAATAGTGACTGCTAAAAATCTGGCGTAGATTTACTTTTATATATATTAAAGAATACGGTTAATTGAAAATATTTGTTAGATTTAATAGGTGTCAAAATAATGTCAAGTTCCTAAATTAGACAATGTAAGCAGAACACTTGATTATATTAATAAAGGGGAATACACTAGCGTGGCTATTATATGTTTTTTTGACCGGTGACCGGGAAAGAGTTGATGGCTACATGAGTTGTCCGGTCATAAGGTATGGTAACAAATAGGTCAAAAAGCATAATACAAAAAGCATAATACATAATATATAGAAATCAGATACTGTCCTTTGAAAGGTACAAAATTAGTGGTATGGACCGTGAATGATATGTAGTCCCCGGGCAGATAGTGTGTGAGAAAAACATTTGTATTTAAGGTTTTTCCGGGTTACTTTTCAGTGACTATAAACTTTTAAAGGAAAGTTTTTAAAGGAAAGTTTATTTGTTGCAAAACAGAATAAATACCGTAATTAATAAGACATCCAAAATTTTAAATTGCTAAACGTATAATAAGAAGGGAGATAAAGTGTCAAAACGAAAGCTGGATGCTATCCTGGACCCGCGCGGCTATCAGGAAAGGCCGGTTATAAAGCTGGCAAAAAGGGTTTCAGTAGATGGGCTAAAAAAAGGAAAGATTCTTTTCTATGACAATACAAAGCTGGATTTCTGTCATTATAGAGAAGCCTTTAACAGGATAAAAGAAAACTTTAGTAAAATGGGAATTTCTAACTTTGTAGAATACAAGGAGACAGTAAGGGGAAAGGATACAGCGAAGCTGGAAGAATATGCAGCAATGCTGGCAAAGGAAAAACCCCGGGCAGCAGTTGTTGCCCTGGGAGATATGGGTACCTCTTCAGCCACCACTATTGTTTCTATTGCTCTTGAAAAAGAAGGAATCCCAACAGTTTATGTTACAGCACCTCCTGGAGCAGAAGTAGTAAGGGGAGTTGCTACTTACAGGGCTGGTAAACTCTGCCTGTGTGAGATTGATATTTACCAGGCAAGTACGCCTGAGGAAATAAGTGCCGAAATTGATAAAAAATGGGATTATATAATTACTTCATTAACTGAAAATGGTGAAAAGCTTGAAGAAGCAGCATCTATAGATTTTAAATTAGATGAGGTAAAACCAAGAGAAGACGGGCTGCTGTCATTTACAGATGAGATCGAGGTAAACGAAGAAAAGCTGTACACCCCTGGCTGTTATATGGAAGAATTCATGGACTATATGAACGAGCATCATATAAGTGATGGTCTTCCCATGATCCCTCCTACCCGGAAAAGATTTGAGGCAATGATGGAGTACTGCCCATTTGATCCAGAAACGGTTCTGGCTTATGAGATCGGTCCCTCTGGTAAAAATATTACAGTAAAAGATGTTGCCATAGGTGCTATTCTGGCAGGATGTGAACCCCAGTATATGCCCATACTTTTAACTGCTTTTAAGGCAATGGCAAATCAGAAGTATAACTTTATACAGTCAGTCACCACCTCCTATCCTGGAGGAAACCTGGTTCTGGTAAGCGGTCCTCTGGCCAAAGAGATAGGAATGTCTGGAAGGCAGGGTTGCCTGGGGCCGGGACATCCTGCAAATCTTACAATAGGACGTGCAACAAACCTTGTTATCATGAATGTATGCAGAGCTGTACCTGGTTTCTGTGACCTGGACAATCAGTCATCTCCTGTTGAGCTTACCTACTGTTTTGCTGAAGAAAAAGAACTGGCTCCATGGAAAACCATAAATGAGGAATACTTCAGTGAAGATGAAACAGCTGTCCTCGTGCTAAAAGCAGAACCCCAGCGTGACTTTATTGACTTTTTAAGCCTTAATGGCGGGGATTTGATAGATACCATAACAAATACCTGCTTTACCATTGGAAGCAACAATGCATACTTGCCAAGTAGCCTTATCATAGTAATAACTCCTGACCATGCTAAAATGCTTCTTGATTTCGGATACACAAAGGACACCATAAGGGAACATATCCACCTTAGAGCAGTAAATGAAACTGCAATGGTGAAAGGCAGGGGAATTGTACCAGTAAGACCCGAGGGATGGGATGAGAAAAAGCACCCGATGCCTGTTACACGCTCTCCCGAAGACGTCTTTGTTGTAGTTGCAGGAAACAGGGGTGGACATTCACAGGTTATATTGCCCTGGGGTCTCCACAGTGAGGCAATTGTTGAACGTGTTGAGCTTCCCAATGGGAAAGCAGCAAAGGAGATAAGTGATTTTAAAAAATAGTTCAAGGTTTGTTACCGATTTAACATATATAAAGGAGGATCAACATGAATAATAAGAGTGGGTACGATGTGGAATATGATGTAATTGTATGCGGGGGAGGAACTTCCGGTTGCTCTGCAGCAATATCAGCTGCAAGGGCCGGTGCCAACACACTGCTTATTGAGCGTATAGGTTCGCTTGGAGGACAGATGAACATCTCAGGCCCCCCGGGTTTCGCCTACGCGTGGTTTTTTAACGCACTTGGCGAGCAGGACAAGGGCGGGATACTGGAAGAGACCTACAACAGGTTGCTTGAATCCGGGCATGCCCTTCCTCATCAGAAGACCCCGATAAGGGTAAAAACAGGCTATACATTCTCTTATGTCGATGCCGACTGGTGGGGGCTTTTGATGTTTGAGATGATGACAGAAAACAATGTAAACCTTCTTCTCCACACCCTGGTAGTGGATGTATTAAAAGATGGTGATACAGTAAAAGGGGTTGTGGTTGAGAATGCAAACGGAAGAGTAGAAATCAAATCAAAGGTAGTAATTGACTGCACGGGTGAAGGTGATATTGCAGCCAGGGCAGGAGCACCCTTCGAGATATTACCCAAAGAAGAAGCCGAGCCTCATACAGTGTCCTTTACGGTAGATGGCGTGGACTGGGATAAGGTATGTAAATACATAAGGGAAAATCCTGAGGATATCGAATGGATGGGCTACAATGGTACCTCAACTCATGAAGAAGTAATGGAAGTATTTAGAAATCTTACCGATATCACCGAGCTGGGAGAGGTCATGGGGTTCTTCTCTATAAGGGATAAGGCAATGGCAAAAGGTGAATGGCATGGCTACAGCGGTATAGGCTTTTTCCTCTTCCCCAGGGAAGGCGGTAAAATACAGGCCCATATGCAGCACTCCTCCCAGGTACCCAACATACTTCCCACAGATGCCTGGGATATTACCAGAGGAGAGATAGAGTGCCGAAAGCAGATAATCGTAGCCTGGAGATTCTTTAAAAAATACATGCCCGGATTTGAGAATGCCTATATAACCAGAATATGCCCCGAGATGCGAATAAGGGAAGGCAGAAGGATAATGGGTGATTACAAGTTTACCTCTGAAGATGTTTTAGAGGCAAGAAAGTTTGATGATGTGATAGGAAAGAGCCATTTCCCGACAGGGGGCCGTCATGTTGCTACCGTTGATACTCTTGGTCAGCATATCGAAGGAAAGGGAGACAGAGCATCACATGTTCCCAAAGGCGGGGGCTCATATGATATTCCCTATAGAATCCTGGTACCTAAAAAGGTTGAGAACATGCTGGTAGCAGGTAAGATGGTATCAACCGAAAGGGATCCTTACATGAGATTTCTGCAGCAGACCATGGTAACCGGACAGGCAGCAGGGGTAGCGGCAGCTGTTTGTGCTACAAAAAACATATCACCCAGAGAGCTGGAAAAAGATGTTTCAGAGCTGCAGCGTATCTTAAAAGAGCAGGGAGCCATACTTACGGGAACACACTGAGATTGTGTGCGAATTAGAAAAAAGATACAAGTTGTTATATGTTATTTTTAAAAATGTGATAATGTTAAATAAAAAAATTTTTTAACTCTTTACCTCCTTTTAGGTGTATTGAATTAAAGATTAAATAAGAAGTAATGGGTTTAAAAAAAATGAAAGGAGATGGTTTTATGATAAAAGAAATCGAAGTTTGTTTTTAAACCAGGTCTGATAATAAGGTAAAGACAGATTTCGATTATATTGTCAAAATTATAAAAAAATATTTCAAGGAGTAGTTGAAATGAGAAAAGTAATGCTAATTATAGTGGCTGTTATTCTAAGTATGTCTCTGTTGTTATTGGGAATAGGATGTAAGTCAGAAGCAGCAGAGGAAGCAGCAGAGGAAGTAACAGAGGAAGCAGAGGAAACAGTAGAGGAAGGAGAGGAAGAAGAAGTAGAGGAAGCAGAGGAAACAGGAGGGCCTGAATATGGTGGAGTCCTGGATATTGTTACTACGGCTGAAGGTGCACAGCCGCTCGGTGTGCCATGGGAAAATACGACTAACGATACTACGCTTGTTAATACCTTTATCGAGACACTCTTACGTGAGGATTCCTTCGGTAATGTTCACCCTTTCCTTGCTAAAGACTATGACGTCGATATGGATGCAAAGACTGTTACGCTTAACCTCCAGGAGAACGTTAAATTCCATGATGGTACACCTTTCAACGCTGAAGCTGCAGTGTGGAGTTTGAATAGGGCAATCGAACCCGGTGTGCTTCCTCAGTATACCAATGCAAGAGTCGTTGACGAATTTACAATTGCACTTGATTTTGAAAGCTTTGCCAACAGCGCCTTGAACGCTCTGGCCGGCCGTTCTTCAGGCTTCATTTCGCCAACTGCTTTTGAGGAAAATGGTATTGAGTGGGCAAGGAAGAATCCAGTAGGAACAGGTCCATTCAAATTTGAAAGCTTTACGCGCGGCGACATACTCGTACTTGTCAGGAATGATGACTACTGGCAGGAAGGTAAACCCTATCTTGATGGTGTTTCATATCACTTCATTGCAGATACAATGACACAGCAGGCTGCTCTCCAGACTGAGGGCGAGCAGGGTATCGATGTATTGACCACTAACTCTGGCGAGGTAATCGCTGCTATGCAGGCTGCAGGTCTGAAGGTAAAATTTTTGCCCATAGGTCCAGTAGTACTTGTTCCAAGCAGTACTCACGAGGATTCCCCGCTATCAAAGCTTGAAGTCCGACAGGCAATATACTATGCGATCGATAGAGACAGTATAGTAGAGGCCCGTGGCTTTGGTTCCTGGACGCCTGCATATCAATATGCGCCTGAAGGGTGGTCTGCACATATGGATAGTATCAATACCAACCCTTATAACCCAGATAAAGCTAAAGAGTTGCTTGACAAAGCCGGTTATGCGGACGGATTCGAAACAAAGATTATCGGTATGCCAAACTTTGCTGATAAGGATGCTATGGTAGCCATCCAGAGCATGCTGGCTCAGGTAGGAATTACCGTTGAACTCGAATTTCCTGACAGCGGCGGCTATCTCAACCAGCGTAAATCGGACTGGAACGGTATGCTTGGTCAGCACATGCGTACTCTGTCAAATATAAATACTACATACAGAATATATATTGACCCGACTATTGGAGACCTACCGGCCATGTACAGGTCACAGGAGCTGATAGATCTGGTCAGGGAGTCAGTATTTACTGCGGAATTAGATGATGAACTGACACGTCAAATCAACCAGATGATGTTTGATGAAATGACAGTCATTCCTCTATACAATATTTTTGATGCATTTGTCATGAAGGCAAATGTTAATGACACTGGCTTTGCAGATTTTGGCTCCAGTACGATATGGATTCCCGAGGATGCATGGATCAGCAGCGAATAGCAGATAATTCATCTTTATAATGTTTGCTTATTAGTTAATGGGATCAGGTGGAGAAAGTAAATTTCAATACCGACTTAACCTGGTCCCAAAAATTATATTTTTTTTGACATATTTTGTAGTATATTTAAATAGAAAGGAAACCCTTTAAAGCATAAGAGTTTAAGTGAGATTCGTGTTATGGCAAATCTCTTTCATAATGGACTCTGTCTAATGTTTTAAATAGGAGGAAGGTAATGGGAGCATATATAACCAGAAGATTACTGCAGGCTATACTGATTGTCTTGCTTGTGAGTATTGTCATATTCATTATAATCCGCTTACTTCCGGGTGACCCGATAGAAATGCTGGTTGCACAGAATATCACCGCTGAAAACCCGGATGAGCTCGTGGCGTTTATCAAGCATGAAATGAAACTTGACCTGCCTGTATGGCAACAGTATTTTACCTGGCTTTGGGGTGCTGTCCGTGGCGACCTTGGTCTTTCGATTCTATATCGCTATGATATAGGCCAGGAGCTTGCAAACAGGCTGCCGGTCACACTTTCTCTGGGTCTTACTGCTTTTGTACTCGGCTTTGTCCTGGGCACACTGCTCGGTGTGATAGCTGCAATAAAACGGGGGTCATGGATTGACAGCCTGGTCACGGTTATGGCAAACATTGGAATAACCGCACCGGCTTTCTGGGTCGGTATCATATTGATCTACATATTAGGTATGCATTTAGGAATATTGCCGATTTATGGCTATACCCCGATTTATAAAGACGTGGTTATGAGTATCAAGCAAGCAATTATGCCAGTGTTCATACTTTCGCTCTATCCAGTAGCAACTGCAGCGCGTCTGACGCGATCGAGTGTGCTGGAGGTAGTGAATGAGGATTACATCCGAACAGCCTGGGCAAAAGGACTCAGCCAGAAGGTTATAATATTACGGCATGTCCTTAAAAACGCTCTAATGCCTGTTGTGACACTTCAGGGCCTGCTTCTCAGGAACATCGTGGGCGGCTCCATAATTGTTGAATCTATTTTTGTAATTCCCGGCATGGGTCAATTGCTGGTTGATTCAATGCTGGCGCATGACTATACGGTTGTGCAGAGCGTCATGCTGGTTATGTCTGTCGTTGTTGTAATAACGAACCTGATTGTTGATATTGCTTATGGCTGGCTTGATCCCAGGATACAATACGAATAGGAAGGTGCATTCAATGTCTGAATTAAAACTAAACAATGGAGAAGTTATAAAAGTAAAACTGGAGACCCTGCCGAAGGTCAACGAATTCCGTCGATTTTTCCGTGTATTCTTTAGCAGAAAAGTTGTTATCTTTGGTATGGCTGTAATTCTCCTGACGATTATTGCTGCAATTTTCGCTCCGGTAATTGCGCCTTACGACCCGTATGAGCAGAATCTATGTAATGTATTACAGCCCCCGAGTGCAGAGCATCTTCTTGGTACGGATACCATTGGACGTGATACATTGAGCCGTATTATATACGGTTCGCGGATAGCCCTTTTTGTAGGTGTAGCAACGGTAGGAATTGCAGCGTTTATTGGAACGGTCATTGGCCTCATTGCTGGATATTTAGGGCATAAAACATATACTGTGATAATGAGGTTAACAGATGCGCTCATGTCGATGCCACCCCTTATGATTGCTCTGGTCCTTTCTGTTGTGCTTGGTGCAGGAGTTAGGGGTGTTATGGTTGCGATTACCTTTTCGTTACTGCCCGGCTATATCAGACTGGTCACCGGCCAGGTGCTTTCAATAAAGCAGAACGACTATATAATGTCTGCTCTCTCGATGGGCAGCAAAAAAGCCCGCATTATGTTCCGTCATATTCTACCGAACTGCTTATCACCAATTATTGTCCAGATGACAATGATGATGGGGCTTGCAATCATGATGGAGGCAACGCTGAGTTTTTTGAACATGGGTATTACACCACCAACGCCAGCCTGGGGCTCTCTATGCTATGACGGATATAAATATCTGCTGATGAGGCCAGTTCTTTCCCTGTCTCCCGGTTTTGCGATCATGCTGCTGGTCTTTTCATTCAATATGGTTGGAGACGGCCTGCGGGACACGCTTGACCCGAGACTTAGAGGTACTATTTGAGTAAACTTCTTTGCGATAGAATAAGTAAGGATGATATTATATGACAACTCTTTTAAAAGTTGAGAACTTGAGGACGTATTTTAAAACGGAACGTGGTTTGGTCAAGGCGGTTAACGACGTTTCCTACGATATAAAAGAAGGCGAGATTATTGGTCTGGTCGGTGAGAGCGGATGCGGTAAATCGGTCAGCCAGTTATCTATAATGCAGCTTATTCCAAAGCCTGGAGAGATAGTTAGTGGCTCGGTTATTTTTGAGGGGCAGGACCTCCTCAAATACAGCGCTAACGGTCCGGAGATGCGCGCTGTCCGCGGTGCAAAGATATCTATGATATTTCAGGAGCCTATGACATCCCTCAACCCTGCTCTTAAGATATCAACACAGATGATTGAGATTCTGGAACTCCACCTTAAAATGGATAGAAATGAAGCGCGTGAGCGCAGCATGGAGCAGCTCAAACTCATAGGAATTCCTGATCTCGAGCGAAGGTTCGACGATTATCCCCATCAGTTCAGTGGAGGAATGCGTCAGAGGGTTATGGTTGCCATGGCCATGCTGTGCAAACCGAAACTAATAATAGCGGACGAGGCTACAACTGCCCTTGACGCTACGATCCAGGCCCAAATGCTCGAGTTAATGAACGAACTTGTGGTAAAAAACAAAACGGCTATGACTATGGTCACGCACAACCTGGGCGTTGTAGCGCGTTACGCGCGCAGGGTAAATATTATGTACGCCGGTATGATCGTTGAGTCCGGTACTGTCAAAGAGATCTGGGATAATCCGCGCCATCCCTATACGATTGCTCTCTTAAACTGCGTGCCCAAACTTGGAAAGAAACTGGTCCCTATCTACGGAGCGCCTCCCAGTTTAATAAACAATCCTTCTACCTGTCCGTTTCTTCCGAGGTGCCGCTTTCAGACGGATGTTTGTCGCAATGAGCCCGCTCCTAAGCTGAGGCACTTGCAGGGCGAGCATTATGTCGCATGTCATATGGTGAGTTAGGAGTATTCAAAGATGAATCAGTCGCAAAATAATGTAGTTCTTGAAGTAAAAAATCTGAAAATGTATTTTCCGGTGACTAAAGGTCTGCTAAGAAAGAAAGTAGCAGAGGTGAAGGCAGTTGACGGTATCAGCTTTGAGGTAAAAAAGGGAGAAACACTGGGTCTGGTAGGCGAAAGCGGTTGCGGTAAAACTACGGTAGGCCGCTGTTCGCAGAGGCTATATAAGCCGACGGACGGTCAGATAATCCTTAACGGCGAGGACATTACTTATATGGAAGAGGACAAAATAAGACCGCTTCGACGCAAGATGGCCCTGATCTTTCAGGATCCCTACAGCTCGCTTAATCCCCGTATGAACGCCGGCAGTATTGTTGGTGAGCCGCTGGTGATTCACAGGCTTACGAAAACAAAGAAGGAGTATAATGAAAGGGTCAAAGAGCTCTTCATGATGGTTGGTCTGAACCCGGGAATGGCTGACCGTTTTCCGCATGAATTCAGCGGAGGCCAGCGCCAGCGCCTGTCAATCGCCAGAGCTTTAGCAGGTGATCCTTCCCTGATTATCCTTGACGAGCCCATCTCTGCTCTGGATGTTTCCATACAGGCCCAGATACTGACGCTTCTTCAGGAGCTCCAGTGCAAGAACCCGGAACTGACCTATATGTTCATATCGCATGACCTGCTTACAGTTCAGTATATCAGTACCCGTGTGGTGGTTATGTATCTCGGGCGAATAATGGAAGTAGCTAATTCCAGGGAGCTGTATGATAACACACTCCATCCATACTCAAAAGCTCTTCTGTCGGCGGTACCAATTCCAGACCCACACATAGAGGAAACCCGTGAGCGCATCATTCTTAAAGGGGAAGTTCCGAGTCCCCTAAATCCTCCCAGTGGTTGTCCTTTCCATCCGCGCTGCCCGATTGCAACGGAGGAATGTAGCCAGATCGTGCCGCCGCTGCGAGACGTTGGCGGGAGTCATCAGGTGGCCTGCATAAAGGTGTAATTATCTTGTTAGAATTTATTATAAATAGAAATATAAAGAGGTAAAGATAATCAATTCATATTAAATATCAGAGGCTTTCATATGTTTCTACTAAAGTTGGAAATTATGAATCACAGGGCCATATTCAGTAGTGTAAAGATAAGATATACCGAAACCGGGGAGGCAGAGGAAGTGATAGCACCTGCTATCTCACTTGAGATATATTCCGGACCTGCATTTTCACCTGCTGACGGTGTGTGATACTACAGAATAAAGGCTACAATTACCGGTAATCCAGCTCCAACTATAGATTTCTCAAAGGATGATAGCAGTGGGGCCTGGGGCTCTAATATATGCCAGGTAAATCTTCATGACCCTGCCGAGAACTATCTTCTAACGGCTACTGCCAACAACTCTGAAGGAACCGCTACTGATTCCATTTTAATTTCCTGGGGCTGCGCTGAAGTATTCGAAGAAGAGGAAGCTGGAGATGGTGAAGAAGAAGTGGGTGAAGAAATAATACTTGAAGGATGGAATCTCAGCGGATTAATTGGTGGAGTTTTGATAATTCCCCCTGATAAAATAGTGCTTCATCCTAAAGATATCGGGTATCTGGTAAATCCTTCAGGAGTTAATACAGAAACAGCCATATTTGGTGATTCAATAAGCAACCAGAGAGTTCAGGGTTATTTTGGATTTGGTAGTTTAAACGAACTTTCATCATGGGAAATTGAGAAAGTCACTTTAACGATGGTAACTCATAAATTCTGGGGAGACCCATCTCCTGATTTGTTAAGTGATATACAGATTATATTAAACAGGGGAATATATGAGATATTTCCTCTTGATTCCAGTGACTGGATTATTGAGACAGGGATAAATAAATCTTTTCCAAATAATACCGAGCCCATAATATGGTCAGATAATAATTTAACAGAAGAAATACAAGCGAGAGTAGTGTATGGTCGCAAGGTTGAGTTTAGATTAAACTACTATCCAAACTTTGACACGGATTGGGACGGTCAGATAGATGGCAGGGAATTCAGAGCTGAGGATATTGAATTGATTATTGATTTTGCGGATTAACCTAATATTTAATTATCTGTATTATAATTTGGAAATTTTAGACTTTGTGATAATATAATAAGCCGTTTATTTAAAAAATAAATAACAACGTCCTGTTTGCATAAAGAACTGTACTATCTTTTCTAATATATAAGTGGGGATGTAGTTCAGTGGGAGAACGCTTGTCTGGCAGACAAGAGGTCGGCGGTTCAACTCCGCTCATCTCCACCATTTTTTTGGGAAAATTAATTATTTTGAAAATTTTTTTCCTGCCTGCAGATAGAATTTATACTGTTAGGATTATAATCTTTAATTTATCTATTTTTATAAATGTCCTTTTAATATTTTTTGGTATAATCATTTTGATGGTATTATATATTTAAGGTTAATTAACCTGTTTGAGGAGCTGTAAGAAAAATTTTTTTAATAAATTGAAAGGAGCAAAGTGGAGTCAATTAAGCTAAAACCAGAAAAAGAGCTAAAGACCCTGTGGATTATAACATGGGTGGTTGCACTGGTACTTGGAATACTTTTTTTACTGTTTTTTATATTTGTTGCCGGAGTGCCGGTAACGATATTTTTGCTTACTGGCTGGATTGTAATTATGATACCGGTAATAATATGGATTCCTTATGCTTTCAGGGCTCTGGAGTATTCTATTGATGATGAAGGTGTAAAAATGAAGAGTGGAGTTATATGGAAAAAGTTTGTTACGGTTCCATATCACAAAATAACCAATGTTGATATTACACAGGGACCAATGCAGAGATATTATAATATTGGAACTATCCATGTCCAGACTGCAGGTGCAGGAGGGCAGCAGGGCCAGAAAGCAGAGCTGAAACTAAATGGTATAAAGGAGCTTGATAAAGCAAGAGATATCATCATAGGGAAAGTAAAAGATTCAACCTATACTTCAGGAAGTGTGGAAAGGAATATAAAAGGTGGCATGTTAAGAAGCAGGCCCGAAGATACAGGAAAGGAAAGTATTTTTAATGATATTTTAGAGGAGCTAAAAGAAATAAAAATGCTTCTTAAGGAAAGGCAGGGATAATAAAGGGTTACACCCAGAAAAATGGGAATATATATTTTTTTAATTAATAAAAAGCTTTACCGGGGAGATTAAAATTAAATTAGGAATAATTGGCCTTCCCAATGTGGGCAAAAGTACACTTTTTAATGCACTGACGGCTGTAGGAGCAGAAGCTTCAAATTATCCATTCTGTACCGTAGAGCCCAATGTTGCTACTGTTACTGTTCCTGATAGAAGGCTTGAGGAATTGTCAAAAATAACCGGTCTTGAAAAAGTTACTCATGCTACTATTGAATTTGTAGATATAGCAGGGCTGGTAAAAGGTGCCAGCAGGGGTGAAGGCCTGGGAAATAAATTTCTAACCAATATAAGAGAAGTAGATGCGATTATTCATGTAATAAGATGTTTTAAGGACCAGAATGTTTCACATGAATATCCTGATATAAACCCGGTAAGAGATTTAGAAGTAGTTAATCTTGAATTGATTCTATCAGATCTTGAAAGAGTTGAAAAAAGGATGGAAAAAGTACAGAGAATGGCAAAAAGTGGAGAAAAAAAATATCAGTTTGAATTTGAATTATTGAAAAAAGTAAAAGATGAAATGCAAAAGGGAACTCCCGCAAGAGGCATGGATTTAAACGAAGAAGAGAAAAAAATTATAGGTGAGCTTTTTTTAATATCGGCCAGGCCAGTGATTTATGCAGCGAATGTTGATGAAGATGACCTTGGTAAAAACATGGAGGATATATCTGTGGTTGAAGGACTTTACAGGTATGCCTCTGGGGAAGGTTCAAAGATAATAACAGTAAGTGCCAGGATTGAAGAAGAGATAATGCAGCTTGACCCTGATGAAAGAGAATTATTTATAAAAGAGCTTGGCATATCTAAATCTGGTATAGACAGATTAATAAAAGTTTCATACGGGATGCTGGGTCTGGTTAGTTTCCTGACCATAAAGCCGCCGGAGATAAGGGCATGGACTGTGAGTCAGGGCACAAAAGCATACGAAGCTGCCGGTAAAATTCATACAGATTTTCAGAAAGGATTTATATGTGTTGACGTAATAGATTATAAAACCCTCACAGATATCGGTTCATACATAGAAGCAAAGGAAAAGGGGCTGGTCAGGCGCGAAGGAAAAGAATATATAATAAAAGATGGGGATATTGCCCTGTTTAAGTTTAATGTATAAATTGAGTTTTGCAGTATTCATTTGTATAATGATTTAATAGATAAAGCAGTACTTTAATGATATTTAAAAACCATTTTTTGTACCCGGGAAAGGATGTTTTTGGAAAGAAGAGGCAGAAAAGAGTCAATCATAACTTTAATCATAATGATTATAATCGCAGTAGTGATTGTAAGCTGGCTTTCTGGCCTGTGGAGCTGTGAAACCGGAAGGAAGGAATTAACTGATGAAGAAAAACTTAGCATTTCTGATTATATAAATTCCATTTCAGTTCTGGTACAGCAATCCAATAAAATTTCTTATGACTTTTTTAGTGTTCTGGATAGAGCAAATAATATGACCCGGGAAGACCTGGATAGCGAACTTCTTACCATAATAGAGGAAAGTAAAGTGGCACTGGGAAATAGCACGGAATTAACTCCACCTGATTTTTTTGAGGTTGCGCATGGATATCTGGAACTGGTTTTTAAAACAAGAAACAGGGCTTACGAAGATTTTAGGCCCGCTCTATCCAATGCATTGCAGGACCTGGATATTGACATAGCCACTACACAGATAACCAATACCTTTTTATATATGTATATGAGTGATGAAATATATTTGTATTTTCAGGATAAGCTAAAGGAGTCAGGAGAGGAATTAGGGATAAGCAATCTTACCATACTGGATTCGGCCATTTTAAAAGACAGGAGTTTAACAAATACTCAGAATGTATCAGAGTTTATTTCAGAAATTAAATCTGTATCCGGGCTTCAGGAGAGAAGGGGTGTAGCAGTAATTGAAGATACCATAGAGTTTAATCCAGGGGTTCTTAACAATCAGGGTGATTACTGGATAATAGATGGTGGTTCTGAAATCAGCGTAAGTATTGCCATAGAAAATCAGGGAAATGTTATAGAAAATGATGTAGATGTGGTTATGAGATATATGGCAGAAGATAATATTATTGATGAGAAAAAATATACTATACCGACAATTGGTCCGTCTGAAAAAAAAATAGTTACTTTAGCTGGATTCACTGCCTATCCAGGGAGAAAGTGTGAGCTGGAAATAAAAGCGGGTCCGGTTCCTGATGAAGTATTCTCTGGAAATAACACAGCTACATTTAAATTTATGATGGATTAGAATAAAATTTAAACTGGATTTTGGCCCTATCGGTATAAATGTATTAATTAAAATAATGGTGTAAAAGTGTTTTTCATATCAGAATTATCGGTTATAATATTATATTACATTTAAAATTGAAAGTGTTTTATTTATGGATAATAAAAAACCTAAGTCCTTTACTCTGTTGATATTATCAGATGCGAAGTCAGGGATAAGAAAAATAAGTATATCCCACAACTTATTAAGAATATTGTTCATAATTTTAATAGTGATAGTAACGTCCGGCGTGATTCTTGTGTCAGACCTTTTTATAATCCGGCAGGAACTAAATAAAAAAATAGCCGAGCTGGAAAGGGCCGAGTATAAGGTAAACTATAAAGAGGTTGAACTAGCAAATCTGGAAAAAAGGACTAAAGAGATAGAAACAAAAACAAAGATTCTGGAAAGTTATTTAAAAGAAGTAGAAGACCTCGACCGTATGGTAAGGGACATAACCGGAAAGGGCGGATATGTAGAAGAAGTGGCAATTTATGCTTCGGATTTAAGTTCCAATATTGAATTTGAAGAAGACCCGGATGAGATTTATTATTATGTCAGTGACCAGGAAGAAGGTTTAGATGATATAGATGCTCTTCTTGACGATCTATTAAGTAAAGCCCCTGAACTATCCGGGGTACTTTCAGAAGATAAGCAAAATATGGAAGACCATATATATCTTATGGAGCATACCCCGAGTATGTGGCCTACCTGGGGGACGGTTACTTCCCTTTTCGGAGAAAGAAGAAGGGGCTATACTCATAAGGGACTTGATATTGCCAATAATACAGGCACTAATATTCAGACAACTGCAAGTGGCGTAATAATTTACGCAGGCTGGCATGGAAACTACGGAAGGAAAATCATTGTCCATCACGGGTTTGGCTATACCACAGTATATGCCCATCTCAGCAAATTTTATGTTGATGTGGGTGATGAAGTAACCCAGGGTGATATTATAGGAGCAATGGGAAATACCGGGCACAGTACAGGCTCACACCTGCATTATGAAGTACTTGTGGATGGTATTCCCCGTGACCCTATGGATTTTCTTCCAGAGGTGGTACGATAATTTTCATGTTCTATTTTGTTTAATATTATTTCCAATCTATAAAAAGGTGTATTATAATTTTTTTTATTATATAGGTTAATCTTAATAAAAAAGTATTATTAAATTATGGGTATAAAAAAGAAAATAGCTTATCTGGGGCCGCCTGGAACATTTACAGAGGAAGCTCTGGATAAGTTTATCAAAGAGTCGGACCGCATAGAGAAAATACCGTGCAATACAGTTGAAGAGGTTATAAAGAGTGTGGATAGAGGGTATGTTAATGAAGGGCTCGTACCCATTGAAAACTCTATTGAAGGTTCGGTAAACATTACGCTGGATATTCTTACCTTCGAGAGCGAGGCGAAGATAATAGGAGAGGTCAGTATTCCCGTTAAACACAGTCTTATTGGTAAGAAAAAAATAAGACTTAAGGATATAAGAAAAGTGATATCTCATCCCCATGCAACTGCACAGTGCAGAAAATTTTTATCAACGAGTTTAAAAGATACGGAGATTATAGCTGCCAACAGTACCGCTGAGGCTGTCAGGGTTCTAAAGGGAAAGAATGACAATGTAGCCGCGATAGGAACAAAAATTGCAGCAAAAATTTACGGTCTGGAAATAATAGAGAATGATATTGAAGATAATAAAGATAATAAAACCAGGTTTGTTTTTATTGGAAACAGGATACAACCGAAAACAGGTAATGATAAAACTTCTATAGTCTGTTTTCTTAAACAGGATAAACCCGGGAGTTTGTATAATATATTAAGAGAATTTGCCAGCAGAAATATAAATTTAACCAGGCTGGAGTCAAGGCCCGCCAAAAAGAATCTGGGAGATTATGTTTTTATAATAGACATGGATGGACATTTACATGATGATAATGTTTTTGGGGCAATAGAGGTTTTAAGAAGAAGTGTATATCTGGTTAAAATTTTGGGCTCATACCCCGGGGAGTCTTCTGGTGTTGAAAATAATAGTATTTAGTGGAGAGAATTAATGATTGACATAGAATTATTCCGGGAAAATCCTGGAATTTTTAAAACAGAAATAGAAAAAAGAGGTTTAAAAATAGATGCTGACATGGGCCTGGAGCTGGATAGGAAAAAAAGGAATCTGATAGTTAAAGCAGACAGATTAAAATATGAAAAAAACACTGCATCAAAAATAATGCCGGGACTCAAGGGTGAAGAAAAAAATGAAAAAATAAAACAAATGAGAAAGATAAATAAAGAGCTGGAGAAATTAGAATCGGAGCTTTCAGATGTAGAGAAAAAGTTTTCTGGCCATTTTTCAATGTATCCCAATATATCTCATGTTACCACTCCTGTAGGGAAAGATGAGAGCGGGAATATAGCCGTGTCATATTCTGGCAGTAAACCCGACTTTAATTTTAAACCGCGGAATCATATTGAACTGGGTGTAAATCTGGATATACTTGATGAGAAAAGGGCGGCAAAGATTTCCGGTTCAAGATTTGTGTTACTTAAGAATGAAGCAGTATTGCTCGAATTTGCATTAATACAATATGTCTTGGATATATTGGTTAAAAAGCATTTTACGCCTGTAATACCACCGGTTCTGGTGAAAGAGACGGCTATGTATGGTACAGGATTTTTCCCTGTGGAGAAGACACAGTATTATAAAACAGAGCTTGATAACTTATTTCTGACAGGTACTTCTGAAGTACCACTCTGTGCTTATCATAGCAATGAGTTTTTAGATGCAGATGACCTGCCTTTAAAGTATGCTGCTTTCTCCACATGTTTTAGAAGAGAAGCAGGAAGTTACGGGAAAGATTTAGGCGGGCTTTTCAGAGTTCATCAATTTGATAAGATTGAGATGTTTATCTTTGCTCACCCCGAACATTCCTGGGAAGAATACGAGAAATTAAGGCAGACACTTGAGGAAATCATGCAGGGTCTGGGATTTCATTACCGGATTGTTAATATGTGCACCGGTGATATCGGGACCCCAAATGCAAAAAAATATGATCTTGAAGCATGGCTTCCCGGACAAAAAAAATACAGAGAACTTGCATCATGCAGCCATGATACTGATTTTCAGGCAAGGAGGCTCAATATAAAATACAGAGATGGAAGGAAAAAAGAACTGGTCCACACAATGAATAGTACTGCCTGCGCAATTGGAAGGACTTTAATAGCAATTTTAGAAAATTATCAGGACAAAAATGGAGATATACATATTCCGGAAGTGTTGCTTCCTTATATGGCAGGAATAAAGAAAATATCAAAAAAACAGTCCTGAACCTGATGCTGCCCTGACTTTTAATTAAGAACAATCTCAATTTAATACAAATAAAATGGATTTATAATTATTTCTTTTATGCTATAATTTGTTTTTGCCCGGAGAGGTGGCAGAGTCTGGTTGAATGCGGCGGTCTTGAAAACCGTTGAAGGTTTATACCTTCCGGGGGTTCAAATCCCTCCCTCTCCGCCATTTATAATAACTTGAAATAAATAGTCCGGTAAAACAAATTTTGATTTTAAATGAAGAAAATAATATGAAAAAAATTGTTGTAGAAATTATTATTTTAAGTTGATATAAATGAAAAGTATGCACCCATTTTACCCGATATACTTTTATCCCGTACATCGGGTGCTATCCCATATTCCATCATTTTTTCATAAGAAGCTCGCTGTGCATTATTCTTATCAGATATTGCTTTATTTAAAAGTGCTTTTAGTCCTGTCTTTTCAAATTCAGTCTGTTTTTGGGTAGCATAGGTTTTAGGCATAGTAAGGGTAATGCCCGGGTCTAATTTACCCTTCCATCTATCTTCTTCCCAGAATTTCTTTTCTCTATCCCTTAAAACTTTTTTAGCAGCTTCTAAAAGTAATTGTTTTTTAAAGTCTATTCCATCAGTCATTTTATTTAATCCTCAAACATTTCCGGAAATGCTTCTTTAAGCATTGCTAATTCTTTATCTGTCCATGCAACTCCACCTGTAACAAATCCACCACCATAATTAAATTCAGGTGCTTTCATCTGCACCTGTTGTGTGGTGGTACTGCTTCCGGTATTACTCGTAAGTGTTGTTTTAGGCGTATATCCCCTTGAACCTTCTGCCCATGTTTTTGTATAAGTTTTAGGTGTATATCCCCCTGAACCTATTCTATACTGTGCCATTTCTTTTCACTTCCTTTTTGTTGCATTAAAAAAGGACACTCGTTAAAGTGCCCTTAATTCTTATTTAGTTTTTAATTTAACTTATTATAATTTATCTATAGCTTCTAATATCATGTCTATATCCTGAAAACCTCCCGTAGCTATTGCTGTTACTTCTCCATCTAAATTAATAATCGGACTTCCGCTTTCACCATCTATTAGAATTGAAGCATTATAATTCTTTAGTATATTTTTATCTATATTACCTAAGACATATCCGATATAATTATTTTCTTTATTATATTTAAATCCATCATTTATCTTATCAGAATATAATATTGCATAATCCCTATTACCCTCAAAATCATTTTCATAAGTTAGCAACTCTGGATATATCCATTCTCCATTATTATTTCTAATTTTTATAGTGGTATATAATCCAGTATCTATATTATCATTTACATAATGTACACAATGTCCTGCTGTTATGATATAGAACCTATCTTTATATTTCATGCTAAAAGCAGTAAAGCCATCTGATGTCCAGTTACTGTTAGAACCATACCCATAATACACATTATCCAGTAAATCATTTAAATTATTAAGAAGTTCCTTATATTTTTCTAAATCTTTTTCTGTAGTATTGAGATTTTTCTTTAAATCATAATTATATGCTTTTAGGCTATTATAATCCTGCTGTAGACTACTATAATCATCTATTACATTATCCAGTCTATCCTCTAACTTTCTATACTTGTCTACAGTAACATAATTATCTAAATTTACACATCCAGATAATATTATAATACTTAATATTAATAGTATTGTTATAATTTTTCTCATCATATATTTAAAATACTACTTAAAAATATAAATAAGTGTTACAGGGGCTATTTTTTTGATTTTTTTTCTAACAGACCAAGAAAGATACTGACTATTTTAGGGTCAAACTGAATTCCACAATATCTCTTTACTTCTTCTTTTATTTGTTCTCCGGTCATTTTTTTTCTATAAGGTCTATCTTTACTCATAGCTTCATAAGAATTGATAAGAAATGCAATTCTGGAGATTACAGGAATTTCTTCTCCTTTTATTCCTCTGGGGTACCCACTGCCGTTGTACCACTCATAGTGGGAGAGTATAGCTCCTGATATTGGTTTTAATATTTTTGACGACTCTGCTATCCGGTAACCAATTTCCGGGAGTTTTTTAACTATTTCCCATTCTTCCCTGGATAGCCTGCCCGGTTTTGACATTATTTCATCTGCCAGAGCAAGCTTACCTATATTATAAACATCCAGTAGTAGTTTTAATTCTTCCAGTTTAAGATTTGAGAGTTTTAGTTTTTCCCCGACAGCTAGAGCATATTCTTTTAATTTTATGCTAAGTTCCTCAGTGCTATAGTCTGCCTTCTTTAAATTATCTCTAAGAGAATTTATGATAATTTCATTTGTAGATCTGCTATCGGTTATTTTATTTTTATACATCCTGTCTTCAGCTTCTTTTATTGTGTAATTTATTTTTTCTGATGGTTTATTCTTCGTTGAAGCGCCTATTGAAATACTGAGAGGCATATCTTTAACGCTTCTTTCTTTGCACAGTTTTTTTATCCTTTTCATAATTATAGAAGCGTCTTTGGAGGTTGTTTTGGGCAGTATCATTATAAACTCATCCCCGCCCCATCTTGAGATTATATCTTCTTTCCTAAAGCTCTCTTTTAATATATCTGCAATCTTTTTTAAAAATATATCTCCCTTGAGATGTCCATAAGCATCATTAATTACTTTTAGGCCATTTACATCTCCCATTACTATGGTCAGGGGTAGCTGTCTTTTTGTATCCAGTCTTTTTAGTTCTTCTTCAAAGTATGCTCTATTGTACAGTCCGGTGAGTGTATCATGAAATGATAAATACTTTATTTCTTCTTCGGCTTTCTTTTTTTCGGTTATATCACCGGTTATGCCGAATGTTCCTATTATATTACCTTTCTCGTCATACCAGGGGAACTTGGATGTAGAAGCCCATCTATCAGACCTGTCTATGAAAGTTTCTTTTTCCTCAAAATTCAATATGGGTTTACCTGTCTTAATGATTTTCTGCTCGTCTTCAAATGCCTGTTTTGCGTGCTCTTCGCTGAAAAAATCAAAATCTGTTTTACCTACTGCTTCTTCCGGGGTATCGACACCATATTTGCGTGCACACGCTTTGTTAATTCTAACGACCCTGCTTTCCAGGTCTTTAAAGAATATACTTTCGGTAATATTATCCATTAATGTATAAAAAAAGCTTTTTTCTCTCCCGAGGGCTTCTTTTTCCAGTTCTTTTCTTCTGGTTATATCCCTGGATATACCCATGGTTCCCATAACGTTTCCTTCTCTGTCATACCACGGGATTTTGCTGGCGCTCATCCAGTACTTTCTTCCTGCGTGTACTATTCTCTCTTCGACATCTATAATAGGAATGCCCTTTTTCATTATATTCTGCTCATCCTTAAATGCTTTTTTTGCAT
>Ga0307422_1000296_pt1 | contig 29459 bp, 27 predicted proteins | sample SalMarWE160290MG_FD_202153 | JGI IMG/M metagenome (GOLD analysis project Ga0307422, IMG submission 202153) | Salt marsh sediment microbial communities from the Plum Island Ecosystem LTER, Massachusetts, United States - WE1602-90 | ecosystem: Environmental > Aquatic > Marine > Intertidal zone >...
TTCGCCCATATCTTTCATCTGGGGGGTGCCACCAAGGCCGTGCGCCGAAGGGATTTTTACCGGACCAACCAGGAGGGAACAGAGCGGCTCATCGCTGCAGCCCGGAGGGTCCGGGGTCTCAAGCGGTTTGTCTACCTCTCAAGCCAGGCTGCTGCGGGTCCCTCCCCCTTTGAGAGGATGCAAACGGAGGCGGATCCACCCTGCCCTGTCTCTCCTTACGGGAAAAGCAAGTTGCAGGGGGAGGAAGCGGTCCTCCGGTGCCGGGACAAGTTCCACGTGACGGTCCTGCGCCCCTGCGCCGTCTACGGCCCCCGGGATACCTATATGTTTGAAATCTTCAAGCGCATCTCCAAGGGTCACATGCCTTTGCTGGGTAAGGAACCGATATTTTTGAGCTTTTGTTATGTAGAGGACCTTGTTCAGGCCCTCCTCTTATCCATCCAGCGGAAACATCCATCCGGGGAGGTCTTCTTTATAGCGGATGGGGGAAAATACTCTTTGGATTCCTTTGCGGATGTGGTATCGTCTGCGCTGAAGGTCAAGCTGGGTACTATCCACATACCCGTGTGGGCGGCGTGGTTCTATGCCTCAGCGGCAGATGGGTGGGGATTTGTGAGGAGGAGGCCGGCTTCGTTCAGCCGGAACAAATGCGCCGAGGCGAGTCAGCGGAACTGGGTCTGCGATATAGGCAAGGCGAAGAAAAAACTCGGATTCCGTCCCCGCTTTCGTCTGGAGGCGGGGGTGAAGGTCACCCTCCAATGGTATCAAGAAAAGGGGTGGCTATGAAGGGGCACGGTTAATGGATATTTTTGCCAAGTGTTATGAGTTCACCGAGGCGGATGAGGCCAAGGCCGCCGGTTACTACTTCTTGTTTCGCAAAATAGAGTCAGCGCAGGACACCGAGGTGATCGTCGGTGGCCAGAAGCTCATCATGGCGGGTTCCAACAACTATCTGGGCCTCACCAACCATCCCAAGGTGAAAGAGGCGGCCATCAAGGCGGTGGAGAAGTATGGCAGCGGTTGCACAGGCTCCCGGTTCCTCAACGGCAACTTGGACATCCACGAGGAGTTGGAGACGAAACTGGCGGCCTTTTTCCGTCAAGAGGCCGCCGTGATCTTTGCCACCGGATACCAGACCAATCTCGGGACCATCTCCTCCTTGATGGGGAGGAATGACGTGATCATCTTGGATAAATTCGATCACGCCAGCATCATCGATGGCTGTCGCCTCTCCTTCGGGAAGGTGCGGAAGTTCCGGCATAACGACATGCAGGACCTGGGACGGGTGCTGAGCAGCGCCTCCGACACGGCGGGCAAGCTCATCATCGTGGACGGGATCTTCAGCATGGAGGGGGATATCACGTCCCTGCCCGATGTCATTGCCCTGGCGAAGAAGTATGGGGCGCGGGTCATGGTGGATGACGCCCACGCCATCGGGGTATTGGGCGAAGGGGGGAGGGGGACCGCGGAACACTTTCACCTGGAGGATGAGGTGGACATGATTATGGGGACCTATAGTAAGACCTTGGCCGCTATCGGCGGTTTCATCTGCGCATCGAGGGAAGTGACGAACTATGTCAGGCACTTCGCCCGATCGCTCATCTTCAGCGCTAGCCTCGCCCCCGCCTTGGTGGCAGCGGTGAGCGCCGCCCTCGATGTCATCCAGGAGGAGCCCGAGTTGCGGGAGCGGCTCTGGCACAACACCCACAAGATGCTCAAGGGCTTTAAGGAGCTCGGCTTCGACACGGGTACCAGCGAGACACCCGTCATCCCCGTTATCATCGGCGATCAGATGAAGACCTTTGAGATGTGCGGGCTGCTGCAGGAATACGGGATCTTTGTGAACCCCACCATTTCTCCTGCTGTGCCGCCCGGCAGGGAGTTGCTGCGCACCAGCTATATGGCCACCCATACCGAAGAGCAGTTGGATAAGATCTTGGATGCCTTTGAACGGGCAGGCCGCAAACTGGAGGTGATATGAGATGGCTGGACAGAAGATCACCACTTAAGAGGTCACAGCCAAGAAGGAACTAAAGATCTTCCTCCGGTTCCCCTGGGAGATATAGCGGGGAGATCCCCACTGGGTTCCCCCCCTGCTCAAGGAATATGCATTTCACTTTTTCCCCAAAAACCCCTTTCTGCACCATGCCGAGATCGTCCCCAAGGATTTGATTCCTCTATCTGGAGATCTTTCGGCGGGGATATGCCCGAGGGGTTCGGTGGGGGGAGATGTCGTGGATACTGGGAGACAATCACCTCATGCAAAAGGCGCTCGAGGCCATGGGGGCGAAGAAATATAAGACCTACCGGATCTATCAAGGACGCCTGTAACCTACCATGTCCGGTTCCAGGGGTTTAAGCAAACCCCGGAAACCCCGGCTGAGACCGCCAGCACCTTATCTATTACATCGAAAATCCTTGACGCCGGTGATCTTCTCGCTTACTGCAGCGAAGGGGCGTTAGACGATTTCTACAATCCTGGGGGTGAGCTACCGAGGCATTTTGCCCTTTTATCATAGTGGGAAGTATGCTAATTTTTAAGGGTGTCCAGAGGGATTGTGAAAAGCGATGTTTGTTACTGACGGAGAGGAAACGGTAAAGCAAAGATGAAGAAAAAGGACGAGGAGAGACGAGATGTATGAGCTTTTTCTCAAGGGTGGCATTTTGATGTATCCTATTGCCTTGTGCTCCATCATCGCCGTAGGGATATTTCTGGAGCGGATGTGGGTTTTACGGAAGGGGCGGGTCCTGCCACGGGATTTTTTGATTGAAGTGGAGGACTTGGTGTTGAGGAGAAAACGCCCCGAGGCCATTAGCCTCTGCAAACGGGATAACTCCTCTATCGCCCATGTGATCAGGGTGGGAATAGAAAATTACGGCAAAAAGCGGGATGTCATTAAGGAGAAGATCGAAGAAGTGGGCAGGAGGGAGGCGGCATCCCTGGAGCGGTATATCAACGTCATTGGGACCATAGCCGGCATTTCCCCCCTCTTGGGGCTGCTGGGGACCGTCTCCGGTATGATCAAGTCCTTTAACATCATCTCCATTCAGGGGGTGGCCGATCCTGCCTCGCTGGCGGGGGGGATATCCGAGGCCCTCATCACCACCGCTGCCGGTCTGGTGGTTGCCATCCCTTCCTTTGTGATATATCGATATCTCGCAAACAAGGCCGATGCGCTGATCATGGAGATGGAAGAGAACTCCATCAGGATGGTGGACCTCGTCAAGCGAGAGGATTAAGGTGATGCAGTTTCGACGTGCGCGCAAGGACGATGCCCACATTGATATCACCCCCCTCGTGGACATGGTCTTTCTCCTGTTGATCTTCTTCATGCTTTCCACTACCTTTATTGTGACCCCGGGGATCAAGGTTAACCTCCCGCGCTCTTCTGCGGAGAAGGTCACGCAAGAGAAACAGGAGGTGCAGGTGGTCATCACCGAGGATAATAGGATCTTGATAGAAGGGGTGCTCGTTGATGCGAGGGAATTGAAACAGCGCTTCGTGGGGGTCGGCCGGAAAGCCCCCCAGACCCTGGTGGTCATCAAGGCCGATGCCAAGGCCCTCCACGGGACGGTCGTGGAGGTAATGGATATCGCCAAGGAATCAGGGCTGAACCGACTGGCCATCGCCACCCAACCGAAGGAGCAGGAGGGTGGAAGCAGATAAACTCTGGCGCATCGTGAAGGGTGTTGCCTTCTTTATCTTCCTCGCCTTGTTCCTCCACCTCATGGTGGTAGTGGTTGCACCCGGCCTTTCCAACCCCATGAGGAAGGCCGCTATCCCCGCGATTTTGCTCGGGACCGAGCACCTGTATCGTGAGGGCGGACAACGAGGTACAGAGGGCATTGACGTCCTGGAAAACCCCCTGGTGCAAACGATCAGGGAAGAGGTGGTGCTCAAGAGATTGTCGGAGATGGCCCTGAGTGAGGAGCGCAAACCTCAGCCCCCCCTTCCCCGGGTGAGCCTCTTCCCCGCCGAAAAGCTTGAAGAACACAAGAAGATGATGATCTTACAGCGCTCTCGCTTCTATCATGAACTGGAATGGATAGTTCATGGGAAGGAACAGCGGGAGGCCTTATTTGCTGTTCCCTGGCCCAAGACGAGCGACGTCGCAGGGGGGGATGTTCCGCTGCCTGAGGATTTGGAGGCCCAACGGATCATCTCCAGCCTCAGGGAGGAGACTCACAAAGAGAGCGAAGCAGGGGAGTCCACCGAGACCGTTGCCTTGGATATCAGGGGGCAGGCGGCCAACCGAAAGATCAGCTCCATACCCCCTCCCCTCCAGTCCACGTACTCGGTGGATGCCGACTGCCTGCTCAAATTTTGGATACTCCCCGACGGTACGGTGGGAGAAGTCATCCCCCTTGTTCAGGGCGACAGGCAGATAATTGCGGTGGCGATTGACCAGCTTAAGGACTATCGATTCGAACCCCTGCCCGCCGATGTCCCGCAGGTGGAGGTGTGGGGGGTGATCCCTGCGCAATCGGTACTGAGATGACCCGCGCCTCCGAGATAAAGCGAAAAGGGGTTTGCATCTTCCTTATCGGGCTTATCCTCCTGGTGTGGTATTTTATTCTCTTCGGGGAGAAGGGGGTGGTCAAGATTATCCAGTTGCGGCGGGAACGCGATCGGATCATCGCCGATGTGAGCCGTATTCAAGAGGAGAACACGAGGCTTCAGGAGGAGATCAGGCGACTGCGTGAGGATTCTCGGTATCTGGAATCGGTGGCCAGGAGGGATCTGGGATTGATCAAGGGAAACGAAATCCTCTTCATTTTTGAAGATGAAGAGGTCGCAACTAAGAAGGAAAAGAAATAACGCTCATTGACGGCGAGAGGAGGGTTGAGGAACAATGAAGTATGAAGGGGTTATAATTCGCCCGCCAAGCGAGGCAGAAAGCTTGATCCTCCAGATCACTGTAGGGTGTTCCCACAACCGTTGTACTTTTTGCCCCACCTATAAGGCGAAGCGATTTCGGATCAAGACCTTTCAGGAGATCAAGGAGGATATCGACGAGGCAGCCCAATCCGGCTGGGCCATCGAGCGGGTCTTTTTGGCCGACGGTGACGCCCTTATCTGTCCCCAACCCCGGTTGATGGAGATCATGGGCTACCTCAACGAGCGGCTTCCCCGCTTGAGGAGGGTGGGGATCTATGCTAATGCCAAGGGGGTCCTGAGGAAGACGGCGGATGAGCTCGGGGAGCTGAAGGAGGCAAAGCTGGGTATCATCTACTTAGGAATTGAATCAGGGGATGAGGCGGTCCTCGAGAGGGTGAAAAAGGGGGCCACCTACGAACGATTGCTCCAAGCGGGCAGGATGGCCAAGGAGGCGGGGATAAAACTCTCGGTGACCGTCCTGTTGGGAATTGGGGGTCGGGAACATAGCAGGGAGCACGCCATTGCCACCGGCCGAATCCTTACGGAGCTGGATCCCGATTACGTCGGGGCCCTCTCGGTGATGATCGTCCCCGGGACCCCCCTCTACGAAGAACAAGAGCAGGGGCGCTTTGTCCCCCTGACGCCCTTCGAATTGATCGAAGAACTGAGGATCATGATTGCCCATACCACAATGCGCGGGCTCTTCTTTTCCAACCATGCCTCCAATTACCTCCCCCTTAAGGTGAGGATGCCCAAGGAGAAGGAGGCAGCCCTCCGGTTCATCGATGAGATAGCGGCCAAGCGAGACCCCGCCTTGTTGCGGCCGGATTACTTCCGGGCTCTGTAGGGAGAGGAGACGGCGTGAGTCCGCGACTGGTGAGGGACGACGATTGTGTAGAGCTTGATCTGCGGGTCCGCTATGCGGAGACCGACCGCATGGGGGTGGTTTACCACGCCAATTATCTCGTGTGGTTTGAGATGGGGCGTTCGGAATATTGCCGCCAACGGGGTTTCAATTACCTCGAGATGGAAGAAGTGGGCTACCGTATCGTGGTGGCCGAGGCCACCTGTACGTATCGTAAGCCTGCCCGATACGATGACATGATTACAGTGAAGACCTCCCTCTCCACCCTGCAGCGCCGTTCGCTCTGCTTCAGCTATCAGGTGGTGCGAAAAGGGTCCACCGAGACCCTGGTAGAAGGTACAACCAAACACCTCTGCCTCGATGCCGCGGGGAGGATCAAGATCATCCCTGAGCCCTACTTTACCTTTTTGGCGCGAGGGCTCCAAGCTCACGAATCCCATGCGTAAGGGCATGTTCCTTCTCCCACTCCTGGTGATCGCGGCGTGTGGTTCCGAGGAGACCCTCGTCGGCACGGGGATCAGGGTGGGGCTCGATGGGAGCATCGCCTCCTTGGATCCCCGTTTTGCAGTGGAGGCCCGGGCCGCGCGGATCAATCCCCTCATCTATAGTTCCCTCCTCCAGCTGGATGAGAGGGGACGGCTGGTCCCCGACTTGGTTCGTTCGTGGTCGCAACTCGATGCCCGGACCTACCTCTTCCGACTGCGCAGGGGGGTCAGTTTCCACGACGGGAGGGAGGTGACGGCCGAGGATGTACAGGCCACCTTTGCCTTTATCATGGACCCCCGCAATGGGTCCCCCAAACGGGGGGCCTATGAGGCGGTGAGGCGCATCGAGGTCATCGATCGATACACCGTGAGGTTCATCTTGAAGGATGTGTATGTCTCCTTTCCCTATGCCCTCACGGTGGGGATTTGCCCCCAGGGGAGCCCGGCTGGGCTCAAGGACCCGCCGGTGGGATCGGGCCCCTTCCGCCTCCAGCGCTGGAGGCCGGGGGAGGAACTTGTGCTGATCGCCAATCCTCACTACTTCGGGAGGAGGCCGCGGCTCAATTGGATCAGGTTTCGGATTTTGGCCAACACCACCACGCGGCTTCTGGAGATGAAAAAGGGTGAGGTGGATCTGCTGCAGAACTGCGTGCCCGCCTACGCGGTGAAGTTTATGGAAAGGATTCCGGGTGTACGGGTCGTCCACGAGCCGGGGATTACCTATCAGTACCTGGGTTATAATCTGACCGATCCCGTGCTGCGGCATAGGGCGGTGCGCCGGGCCATCTCCCACGCCATCGACCGGGAGGCCATCATCGCCCACACCCTGAAGGGCCTGGCGAAGAGGGCCGACGGGGTGGTCCTCGCCCCGCTCCACTGGGCCTACGAGGGGAAAATCCGCCGGTATGACTATGACCCCCAGCGGGCCACAGAGCTGTTGGATGCCGCCGGGTTTCCCGATCCTGACGGGGAGGGACCCCGAACGCGCTTTTCCCTCTCCTACAAGACCTCCACCGATATGGAGGCCCAGGAGATCGCCCAAATCATCAAGGGGTATCTGAAGGAGGTGGGGATCGGTTTGGAGGTGCGCAGCTTTGAGTGGGGAACCTTTTTTGAAGATATCATGAAGGGGAACTTTCAGGTCTACTCCCTGCGCTGGATAGGGGTGGTGGATCCGGATATCTTTTATTACCTCTTTCACTCCGGCAGCTTCTCCCCCAACGGTGCCAATCGGGGGCGGTACCATAATCCCGAGCTTGACAGGATCTTGGAGCTATCGCGGCGCACCGTCGACCAGGTGCAGCGCAAACGGCTGTACGGCCGCATCCAGCAAATGGTGGCGGAGGATGCGGTCTATACGAGCCTGTGGTATCGGGACAACCTGGTGGTTATGCGGGAGGAGTTTCGCGGGTTTCAGATCTATGCGGGGGGGGAGTATAAGTCCCTCCAAGCAGTCCATCGGGAGGCACATGATGTCGTATCGTCTCAGCGTCCTTAAGATAATACTACTATGCTGCCTCGCCACGAGCGGCTGTTTCCTGCACACGGTGCAGGAGGGGAGGGGGATATGGGTGGTGCGGTATCAGCTGAGTTCCCCGAAGGCCTTGGATCAGATCGTGGATGACGCCCGGCGGGGGAAGTTCAATCTCCTCTTTGTGCAGGTCCACGGCCGGGGGGATGCCTACTATCGTTCCCAGCTTGTGCCGCGCTCCGAGGTCCTGGCTGAGACACCCCCTGACTACGATCCGTTAGACTATGTCCTGCAGCAGGGGCATGCCGAAGGATTGCAGGTCCATGCTTGGCTGAACGTCTTTTATGTATGGCCCTATCCACCTCCCTATCCCCTTGCCCCGGAGCACGTGGTGAACCGCCATCCCGAATGGCTGGTGGTGGATGAGGTGGGGCGAAGCCTCATACAGTACGATGAGGATGAACGGGCCCGCGAGTCCAGTGAGGGTCTCTACCTCGATCCCGCCAACCCCTTGGTCCGCGCTTACTTCCTGCAGGTTTGCAGGGAGGTGGTCGAGGGGTATGACGTGGATGGGATACATCTCGACTTCGTCCGCTATCCAGGGTCCCGCTGGGGGTTTAATCAAGGGCCCCTGGAGGCATTCATTAAGCGCTGGGGGGTGGACCCCCGGCTGCTCTCCGTGTGGGTAGAGAGCCCCATGCCCGAGCGGTTCATAACCGGAGAACTCCCCCTGCACCTGCTCTGGCAGTACTATTACTACTCCCTCTGGGCGGAGGCCAAGAGCCGGTATGTCACCGAACTGGTGAGGGATGTCCATGAGGCGGTGAAGTCCCTCAGGCCGGAGGTCACCCTCTCGGCAGCGGTCTTCCCCGACCCCCATACCGCCTACTATTTCAAAGGACAGGACTGGCCCACGTGGATTGGCCGGGGGTACGTGGACCTCATCGTCCCCATGGCCTATCACGGGGATCACCACCGGGTGATGGCCCAGATGACAGAGGCCAAGCGGAGGGCGGGGGATCACCCGGTATTCGCCGGACTGGGGGCATGGATCAAAGACCCAGCACAGATCAGGCAGGAGGTAAAGGGGCTCAAAGAAATAGGGGTGGATGGTTTTTCTTATTTCTCGTACCAGGGGATGAGGGATCAGGACGAACGGTATATCAAGCGGATCAGGCGTTCCCTGCACTGCTGGCGTGCCTCCCTTCCCGAGGTAGGCGCGGAGCAAGCCGGAGAGGACAATCCCTCCCCCATTCCCCCTGGGGATGAAGGGGAGGCACTCCTCTGGCGCTCGCTGAAAAAACAGTTCTTCTCCCTCCAAGACTATCAGGCCCTCCTGGATCGTATGGGCATGGCAGAGGATGCCCTGCGAGAGCGGTTGGGTGAGGAGGAGGCGGCCTTTGAGCGCATGACCAAAGAGCTCTATGCTCGAGCCGTGCCCTTCCCCGATCAGACGGTACGCTTGCCCCGGAGTGTTGAAGCCCGGTCGATCTTCCGCTATGTTCATCCTCACGACGGCCCTCAGATCCGCCAGGAGGCCTACCGGCTCATTCAGGAGGCGCACCAGCGGCTGGTGCAGGGCGAGGACTTTGACCAGGTGGCGGCGGAGTGTTCTCAGCGCTCAGGGGCCCTGGAGAGGTTCTACCTACAAGATGGGTGGCCCCTGGCCGAGATCGTGTCCTCCTTGCAGGAGGGGGAGATCACGCCGGTGATCGAGGTGTCCAACGGCTATGTGATCTATCAGGCGGTAAGATTTCACCCCCCCGAACGGCGGACCTACGGTGAACTCCCCTGGTGGCTCAAGCGGGTGGCCTTCCAGGAGCGGTTCGCCCGCATGGTGGAGAGGGAGAAATGAGGGGTTTTTTCTTGCGCAGGGTGGCCCTCGTCATCCCTACCATCGTGGGGGCCGTTACCCTCGTTTTTTTCTTCCTCCACTTGATACCGGGAGACCCGGTGGAGGTGATGCTGGGTGAGACCGCCCAGCAGGCGGATAAGGAGAGGCTGCGGGAGGAGCTGGGGCTGAACCTCCCCCTGTACGTGCAATATGGCAGGTTCATGGTAGGGGTCACGCAGGGGGATCTGGGGGAGTCCTATTTTTACCGTCGACCGGTGGCTCAGGTGATTGCCGGCCGAGTTTCCGCCACCGTTGAATTGGCCTTGGCCGCCTTTCTGGTGGCGGGGGTGATCGCCATTCCCTTGGGCATCGTGGCCGCCTTGCGGGAGGGCACGGCGGTGGACAACGCCTCGGTCCTCTTCTCGCTGGTGGGGGTCTCCATGCCCAATTTTTGGCTTGGTCCATTGCTCATCATCTTGTTTTCCATACAGCTGGGGTGGTTTCCGGTATCGGGGAGGGGGGGCGTGGGAAGTCTGGTGTTGCCGGCCGTCACCTTGGGGACCGCTCTGGCCGCCGTACTCTCCCGCATGACCCGCGCCAGCCTCCTGGAGCGGTTGGGGGAAGACTACCTCACCGTTGCCAGGGCCAAGGGTCTGCCCGAGTGGAAGGTGATCCTGAAACACGCCCTGCGCAATGCCCTCATCCCCATCATTACGGTGATGGGGTTGCAGTTCGGCGCCCTCTTGTCGGGGGCCATTATCACCGAGAACGTCTTCTCATGGCCGGGGATCGGGACCCTCCTCATCAATGCCATCGCGGCACGGGACTATCCCCTGGTCCAAGGGTGCGTCCTCTTTATAACTCTCAGTTATGTATTCGTTAACCTCGTGACCGACCTCCTCTATGGATGGGTCGATCCCCGGATCCGGGTGAGGGGTTGAAAAGATATAGGGTGAGTGGATAGCGTGATATGAAGGGTAATGAACGATGACCTCCCCACAAGAACCAAAGCCCTATGTCTCCTTTGACCTTGACGGCACGCTGGTCGATGCGGCCTTCACCGACCGGGTGTGGCATAAAGGAATCCCCGAACTCTACGCACAGAAGGAAGGAATGGATCTCCATGAGGCCCGGGAGCAGGTCCTGGAGGAGTATCGGAGGGTGGGGGATGGGGCGCTGGAGTGGTATGATATCGCGTACTGGTTCAGATACTTGGAACTCCCCGGTGAATGGGAGGGCCTGCTGGAACGATACGCCTCTCAGGTGCGGGTCTATCCGGAGGTCCACGAGGTATTGGGTCGGCTCCGGGAGCGGTATTCGCTCATCGTCCTGTCCAATGCCGCCCGGGAGTTCATCGAGGTGGAGATGAGGAGGGGTGGATTGGCGGGGTATTTTGAACACGTCTTTTCCGCCACCTCCGACTTCGGCCTGGTAAAGAAGAGCCCTGAGTTTTACCAGAGGATTTGTAATCTCCTGGGGGTGCGCCCCCAGCGATTAATCCACGTCGGTGATCACTGGGAGTTCGACTATCAGGTCCCGCGGGGGATGGGGATTGTCGCCTTTCATCTCAGCCGGGGGGGAGAACGGTCAGGTCCCGAGGTCATCAGAGACCTCAGGCGGCTGCCCGAGGTCCTGGATGGAGGAGGTCATGAAAATCGGAGTGGTGAGTGATAGCCACGGTCACGTGGAGAACCTCCGCCGGGCACTCAAGGTTATGAGGGAGGCAGGAGCGGATCTCATCGTCCATCTGGGTGACGACTATGACGACGTCACGGCCCTCTCTGACCAGGGAGGGGTCCCGATCACTCAAGTGCCCGGCGTCTTCAGCGCCTATTATCAAGATCCGCTGATACCCAATCGTCTCATCGAGGAGTGGGAGGGGGTGCGGGTGCTGCTGACGCACACCCCGGAGGCTCATAAGCATGACCTCCCCACCGACCTCAAGCCAGAGGATGCCGTGGCGAGGGGGGAGGTCCGGATGGTGCTGTCGGGGCATTCCCATATACCGGAGGTGAAAGAAGAAGGAGGAGTTATCTGGGTGAACCCCGGACACCTGAAGGCAGACGATAAAAAGCGGTACCCCCCCACCTATGCCCTGCTGGAGATCGTTGGGACCGAGATACGGGTGCGCATCCTGGACCTCTTTGCCGGTACAGAATTCTTTGTATACCCCTCTCTATAGCCTTATTGTCCCCTTCAGGGAGTAAGACCTTTAGTTCGATCTTTTTCCCCAAATCCCGCCCTGGTGGGCTTTTGTTGCCCGAGATCGATGACTGTGATACAAAGGTAACATAGTTCGTTTAAACTGCAACGCTAGGCGCTACATGATTAAGGAAGGAGAGGTTTTATGAGTGATCCCGGTGGGTTTCTCAAACCCGTTCTCGGCTCGGTGATACCGTGGCTCTATTATGAATCTACCTGGTGGACCGCTTTCGGTCTCTTCGGCAATGTGCTGTTCAGTCTCAGATTCGTTGTCCAGTGGGTCTATTCAGAGAAGCGCAAGGCGTTGGTCGTACCAGGCATCTTTTGGCACCTCAGTTTCTGGGGAAGCGTGATAGCGTTGATCTATGCGTTCCACGTCGATAAGCTGCCTGTTATCCTGGGATATTTTTTCCTGCCCCTCCTCTATGCCCGAAACCTCGTTCTTTTGACACGAGGGAAACGACGGGGGCATGGATCAACAATGGCTTGAAGGTCGTGCAAATAATCATAAAGGGCCATACGTTTATAGGTTACCGTCGTCGAGACCTCTCGTCATTCAGCGTAACACCTCTTTTCCCCAGAGCCCCTTACCGAAGGCTTTTTAGTACCGAGAGATTACGGCGAAAGTGCCAAAATAGGCCTACTAAAATGACAAAAATTGTCGCCCAGCCCAACGACTATCTCTTCCTATTATAAAAAACCAGCAATTTCCCGTAGTTAAGCAAATACCCACATGGCATATTTCTTGCCCTTTATTAAATGCTGAGGGCAGTGCCTGCCTGATAAGGAGGTTAAGACACCCCATTATGGTGTGGTGAGGGTGAGGACTGTTTGCAAGGTGCCGATATAATGTCTATTACGATATCCGTGCATACCATAAAGAAAGCGATACTATTTTTTCTTGTATATTTGATAGTTTGCTTCCTTGGTTTTTTTATCATTGGTTTTATATGTTATACGCCATCGGCTGTTGAGCCGTTCTATGATTCGATAACCATACACATTGAGAAGGCCCCTGATGAAGCCCTCTCCGCTATTGAGAATCAGGAGAAAAAAGGAGGGGAGAAGGAGAGCAAGCAACACTCGAACGTCACAGGGCGACTTCCGGTTTTAAAGAAGAGGCCGGGGAAGGTACGGGTGGCGACGCGGTATAATGGGCTGTTGACCCAGATGGATTCGATCCTCGAGGATATGGACCCTGTACAGACGGCGGACGTAGCGCACGATCTCAAAGAGGGGTTCATGAGAAGGGATGAGAACAACCCTGACGTTGCAAGAATATCGGTGGGCGCTCCTATCGAGGAGATGATACGGGAGCGGATGGTGATGATCGAGGCCGAACTCGAATATGCATCCTCGCAGGTGGGGATACCGGTGGACCTGCTGGCTGCCGTGGCGTGGGCCGAGAGCAAAATGCTTCCCTATGCGATTAACGTGCAAGGAAAGGCATACCATTTTACCTCGCGGGAACGGGCACTGAAGATGCTCAGGGGACTTGAGACCGGTGACGTGGACATTGGTCTGTTCCAAGTGAACTACCGTCTCTGGGGTGAACCCCTGGGGTTGCAAAAGGAAGACCTCCTGAATTCGAGGGTGTGTGCCATCATGGGGGCCTTGATACTCCAATACAACCTGCAAAGACACCGAGATCCTTGGGTGGCCATCGGGAGATACCATTCCGGTGATATGGATAGAATGAGAGCGTATCAGGCCACGGTGTCCCAGGGGCTTATTATCATTAGGAGTGTATTGGCTGCTCCTCAGGAGGAAGGATTCAAGCTCTCTGAGGTATTGTGGGAGGAGCACCGTGATCCGGCGTTGCATAATGAAGAGCGTTTGGATTCATAGCATAAGAAAATTTTTCCAGGAGGGGGATGGTGAGCATGCAACACGAAAAAAGAGATAACGGAACATTACAATCTGCTGATTTTCCTGTCACGGAGTTTTTCCTCCATCTCTCCACAGGTGCCAAATTCTTCTGGGATGAAGAGTTTGAAAAGGCCATCAGCGAGTGGGAGGAAGCCGCCAAAATGCGCCCAGATCCTGATTCCGCAAAGCGGATACTGGGTAACGTTTCCTATCAAGGCAACCTCGATGCAGTCCCCCTGGTGGGCTTCTTTTACGTCCTTTCCTCCAACGAGCAGACGGGGGTGGCCATTGTCCGCAGAGAGCATCTTCATAAGGAGGTTTTTTTTAAGGAGGGGTGGATCGTCTCCGCCCGTACCAACAACTCTGAGGAGAGGCTCGGTCATTTTTTGGTCCAAAGAAAATTTGTATCTCAATCCGTTGTGGACAAAATGGCTGCACAGGCCAGCAAGAAGGGGGTAAAGCTTGGTACATTCTTAGTGGATAACGGGTTCCTCTCGGCGAAAGAGCTTGGAGAGTTATTGGATTTCCAAACCAAGGAAATCCTCTGCGATCTCTTGTCATGGAAGGAGGGTGAACTTTACTTTTTTGAGAAAAATGTAGCGGATGCGGATACGGTGGTGCGTTACACCCCTCTGGACATCGCCTTGTTCGCTGCCAGAAGGGCCCTCGATTTCTCCACCTTCAGAAACATGGTTCCCCATAACAAGGTCATCTTTCATATCCCTCCGTATATCGAGAGAACCAAGACGAAGATTATGGAGGAACTCAATGTCAACGAGAACTTCGTCTTTTCTTTGATCGATGGGAAACGAAACATCGATCAACTGATCAAATTCAACGGGGATGATAAGATATTCACCCTCAATATTCTTCATCGGTTGCTCTTAATGGGCTTGATCGAGAAGTCGAAGGATATCGGCACTTATGAGGATACCGAGTTTGAAGAGGTCTCTCGGTTGCTGAAGACCCTTCTGGAGATTTCCAAAAGGGTGATGGACGAGTTGCGGAACGAGTTAGGTGTGATGGCGGAAGAGGCGTTGGATAGGGCCAAGGGAAACTTACAGGATGGCTATGATCAGATGTTTCATGGGATATCTTTGGATGGAGATCTTTCCCTGGATGCAAACAAGATTCTCAAAAATATATCCGTCAGCTATCCGAGCCCTTCCGACCGGTTGATTTTCATCGATGGGGCCTTTGGAATTATCAATAATCTCCTCCAGGAGATGAGGCATGTTTTAGGCATGCCCCTGACGACGAAGATGATCGTGGAAATCGACAAGGTCAAAGGGGATATTTCTAAATTCTACCCTGAGTCTCCCGCTAAAAGCAAGGTCTTGGATGCTTTGGCTAAGCTCACGGTGCAGTTTCCTGAGTGAAGACGTGTGCCGCTGACGTAAACGAGAAGCGCGTCCGCCTCGCCAAAACCTATCGTAGGTTGCGGATCACGCTGTGCTCAAACCGCAACAGCCATTCTTTGATTTTTGTCCCGCTGGAAAAGCCGCCCAGTCCTCCGTCTTTGTTGATCACCCGGTGGCAGGGGATGAGCAGAGGGACGGGGTTTCTCCTGTTGGCCCCCCCGACCGCCCTGCACCCCCTGGGGTTGCCCACCTCTTGGGCGATCTCCTGATAGGAGCGGGTCTCGCCCAGGGGTATTCTTTGGAGGGCCTCCCATACCTTCATATCAAAGGGGCTCCCTCGTAGGTGCACGGGGGAGGAGAAGCGCGAGACCTTGCCCTCGAAGTAGGCCGTGATCTCCTCCGAGACCCCTCGATTGACCCCCTGATCTGCATGGATAGGTTGCACCCCTGCCCTCACTATCTCTTCCAGAAACTCCTCCTCCCCCACCCCGAATCTCAGCAGACAGACCCCTGTCTTGTCGGAGGCCACCCAGATGGTCCCCACGGGTGAGGGGCATGAGGAATAATAGATTTCTTCCACCGTTTCTCACCTCCGCAAAGGCATCGATGACAGTATATCAGATGGTTTGGCAGAGAGGAAGGACTTGACACAGCCCCTTTTTTGGGCTACGTAAGTATGCGGTGCCGAGGTAGCTCAGTCGGTAGAGCAGGGGACTGAAAATCCCCGTGTCGGCGGTTCAATTCCGTCCCTCGGCACCAGCGCATTGATAGCTCCCACGGGCCCAGACACCACGACTGGGCCTTTTTATTGCCCGGCTGGGCTGAATATGATATAGAGGAATCCAAGGCAAAGAAGATGAAGAAGCTGCTTGCCGGTGACGTCGGCGCCACGAAGACCATCCTGGGGATTTATTCGGCTGAGAAAGGGCCGCAGGAGCCGCTCGCAGAGGCGACCTTTCCCAGCGGGCAGTACGCCGACTTGGTAGAGCTGGTGGGCGCGTTTCTCACCCAGGCCGACCTCGATGTGGAGCAGGCGGTCTTGGGGGTGGCCGGTCTTGTCATCGGCGGTCAGGCTACCATTACCAACTTACCGTGGGCCATTGACGGGGCTCAGCTCAAGAAAAAGCTGAACCTCAAATCGGTGCTCCTGCTCAATGACCTCAAGGCCCTTGCCCAGGGGGTGCCCCTGCTCGAGCCGGACGACCTGCACACCCTCAATAAGGGTGAGCCAACCCCTGATGGTACAAAGGCCGTTATTGCGCCAGGCACTGGTCTGGGAGAGGCGTTTCTCTTCTGGGACGGATCGCAATACCGGGCCCATGCCTCGGAGGGCGGCCATACCGATTTTGCCCCTTCCAACCCTCTCGAGGACAACCTCTTGCACTATCTTCGTGACCAATGGGGACACGTGAGCTATGAGCGCATCTGTTCCGGCATGGGGATACCCAACATCTATGCCTTTCTCAGGGACAGCGGCCATGCTGAGGAACCAGCCTGGCTTGCCGAACAACTGGCTGCGGCAGATGACCCCACCCCACTCATCGTCACCGCGGCCCTGGAAAATAGGGCTCAACTGTGTGTGGATACCCTCAACCTCTTTTGCGCTGTCCTGGGGGCTGAGGCGGGGAACGTGGCACTCACGGTGATGGCCACCGGCGGTGTCTACCTGGGCGGCGGCATCCCACCACGGATCGTTGCTGCCCTGACAAATGGCCCCTTTATGGAGGCGTTTCGTCGCAAAGGGCGCTTTTCGGAGTTCATGGACCGCATACCGGTATACATCATTCTCAATACCAAGATCGCCCTGATGGGTGCGGCCTTCCATGGATTGGCAGTATACCAGGAGTGATCATTGATACAGAGGGAGAACAGGTGATGACGGATCAGGATAAGCTCGACGGACGATGCATTAATACCATTCGTTTTCTGGCTGTCGATGCCATACAGAGGGCCAATTCCGGTCATCCCGGCATGCCGATGGGGGCCGCTGCGATGGCCTATTGCCTGTGGCAGCGGCACCTGAAGCACAACCCCGCCGATCCTCGGTGGGTGGACCGTGACCGATTCATCCTCTCCGGTGGACACGGCTCCATGCTCTTATATGCCCTGCTCCACCTGACGGGATACGATCTGCCTCTTTCCGATTTGCAATCGTTTCGCCAATGGGGAAGTAAGGCGGCAGGACATCCCGAGTGTCACCTTGTGTCCGGGGTCGAGGTTACCACCGGCCCCCTCGGCCAAGGCCTCGGCAACGCGGTGGGCATGGCGCTGGCTGAGGCCCACCTTGCGGCTCGCTTCAATCGGCCCGGTTATACCATTGTCGATCACCATACCTATGTCATCGCCAGCGACGGTGATCTCATGGAGGGTGTTGCAGCCGAGGTGTGTTCCCTGGCCGGACACCTCAGACTCGGCAAATTGATCTGCCTGTTCGACGACAACCGTATTTCCTTGGCCGGTTCGACAGCACTCTCCTTTACCGAGGATGTGGGGGGGCGTTTTGAGGCGTATGGATGGCACGTGCAGCAGGTCGATGAGGGCAATGGCCTCCCGGCCGTTGACGCAGCGCTGCGTGCCGCCAAGGATGAAACCTCCCGCCCCTCGCTCATCTGTGTGCGTACTATTATCGGTTATGGGGCGCCGCATAAGGAGGGCACCTTTCATACGCACGGTTCGCCCCTGGGAGAGGAGGAGGTACGTGCGGCCAAGGAGAACCTCGGCTGGCCCCTTGAGCCGACGTTCTTCATCCCCGACGAGGTAGCGGAGCAGTTCCGCAAGGCGGTGGAAGAAGGAGAGGTGAAGGAGGCAGAGTGGGAAGAGGCCTTCTCGCGGTATGCAGAGGCCTACCCGGATGAGGCGGCTGAATTCATGCGTAGGGTAAACGGTGAGCTCCCCACCGGCTGGGATGCCGCGTTACCGACTTTTCAGGCGGATCCCAAAGGTATGGCCACCAGGAAGGCCTCCGAATCGGTGATGCAGGCCCTTGCTCCACAGATCCCGGAGCTCATGGGGGGGTCCGCCGATCTCAATCCCTCTACGGTCTCGTGGCTCAAAGGGTTCGGCGATTTTCAGCCCCCGACGGGGCCGCCTGAGAAACTGCAGGGCGCCGTGGGCGGCGAGTGGGGTTATGGGGGCCGCAACGTGCATTTCGGTGTCCGCGAACACGCCATGGGCGCCATCACCACCGGCATGGCCCTGCACGGCGGTTTTATACCTTACACCGCCACCTTTCTGGTATTTTCAGATTATATGCGGCCTCCTATGCGTTTGGCGGCGCTGTCGCAGGCCCGGGTGATCTACCTCTTTACGCACGACAGCATCGGCCTGGGGGAGGATGGACCGACTCATCAGCCTATCGAACACCTCATGAACCTGCGCGCCGTCCCCAACCTGACCGTTATCCGTCCGGGCGACGCCGCGGAGACCGCAGAGGCGTGGCGCACGGCCCTGTTGAGACGTGACGGCCCCACGGCCCTCATCTTGACGAGGCAAGGCCTCCCGATATTAGACCGGAAGGAGTGCGCCCCTGTAGAGGCCTTGCAACGCGGCGGCTACATCCTGTGGGAGTCGGCCGAGGGACTACCCGATGTCATCCTCATCGGCACCGGTTCCGAGACGCACCTCGCCCTGGCGGCGGGCAAGCAACTGGCTGCCGAAGGGATCAACGTCAGGGTGGTTGCCCTGCCCAGTTGGGAGCTTTTCGATCGCCAACCGATCAAATACCGTGAGACCGTGTTGCCGCCGAAGGTGACGGTCAGAGTTGCGGTAGAGGCGGGGATCCGGCTGGGGTGGGAGCATTACGTCGGGTTGGAAGGGGAGATCGTGGGCATGGAGGGTTTCGGGGCCAGCGCCCCGGGTAAGGTCCTGTACGAGAAGTTCGGTTTTACTGTCGAAGGCGTCGTTCAGACTGCCAAAGGACTCCTCCAGCGGAAGCAAGGAAAGCGGTAAAAAATCCAGTTCTCCGGTGAACGCCCAAGGGTTTGAATGGCGGGTAGGGTCTTGGACCATACCGGGGCGAGGGCACAGATGACCGCGCGGCAAGACATAACATTCCAGACAGATCAATACCGGGGTTTAGTCGATAAGGCCCTCGCCGAGATCAATGACCAGCGGGTGATAGGGCGCATCTGGGATCACGACCATACGGTGTGGAAGCCCGAGCCGAGCAAGATCACCAATCGTTTGGGTTGGTTGCATATCGCTGAGGCCATGACCGGCGATGTCCAGCGCATCCAGGCGTTTGCCGACGCCGTGCGGGAGGACGGCTACACCCATGCCCTGCTCCTGGGGATGGGGGGGTCCAGTCTGGCCCCTGAGGTCTTCCGTACTACCTTCGGTGTCAAAGAGGGATTTCTGGATCTCGCGGTGCTCGACAGCACCGTTCCCGGGGCGGTCGCAGCCCATGCCGAACGGCTCGATCCTCAACGGACACTCTTTATCGTCTCCACCAAGTCCGGCACCACGGTTGAGACCCTTTCCTTTTATAAGTTCTTCTATAACTGGGTGAGTGAGGGGGTGGGTGCGGAAAAGGCGGGGGATCACTTCATCGCCATTACCGATCCCGGCTCGCCGTTGGTTGATCTTGCTGACCGCTACCATTTTCGGGAGACCTTTTTGAACGACCCGAACATCGGCGGCCGCTACGCGGCCCTCTCGTATGTCGGGTTGGTGCCGGCGGCGCTCATCGGGATGGACGTTCAGAGGTTGCTTGACCGGACCGCGGCTATGATCCGTGAGTGCCGTCCTTCCAGCACTTCGGGATCAGCGGCAAATCCCGGGGCCTTTCTGGGCGCGGTAGTAGGGGAATTGGCTAAGGCGGGACGGGATAAGCTTACCTTTATTATATCTTCGCACGTTGCGAGTTTCGGCCAGTGGTTAGAGCAACTCATTGCCGAGAGCACCGGCAAGGAGGGGCGGGGTATTGTGCCGGTGGTGGGGGAGGTGCTGGGTGCACCGGAGGTCTATGGCGCGGATCGTCTTTTTGTCCACCTCTGCATGGGGGGGGATACGACCGATGACGCGGCAGTGGCCCAGCTGGAAGGGGCGGGGCATCCCGTAGTCCGGTTGTTTCTGCACGATCCCTATGACCTCGGTAGGCAGTGCTTTTTATGGGAACTGGCCGTCGCCGTGGCCGGCCATAGGCTGGGGATCAATCCCTTTGATCAGCCGGATGTGGAGGCGGCCAAGGCCCGTGCGCGCCGGGCAGTTGATGAATATAAAAAAAGGGGAACACTCCCTGCAGATATCCCCACCTTGACCGAAGGGACAATTGCGGTCTACGGCGAGGTAAAGGCCGAGAATCCTGGTGCAGCGCTGGCCGCCTTTCTCAGCCAGGCCGAGCCGGGTGCCTATGTTGGACTCCAGGCCTTTCTTCAGCCCACCCCCGAGATCGATAGGGCGTTGCAGGCACTGCGAATAAGATTGCGTGATCGCTTCCGATTGGCAACCACTCTCGGCTATGGCCCGCGTTTTCTCCACTCCACCGGTCAGCTGCACAAGGGGGATGCGGGCCGCGGCCTTTTTATCCAAATCACCGCCGATGACCCCAAAGACATACCGATACCCGATGAGGCAGGGTCACCGGATTCCTCTCTTTCCTTTGGGATACTCAAGACGGCCCAGGCCCTGGGCGATCGGGGGGCCCTCCTGGATGCCGGGAGGCGGGTGATCCGTTTTCACCTGAGGAGGGATGCTGTAAAGGGGCTCAAGGAGCTGCACGAAACAATATCATGAGGTACTGTCAGAGGTTCAGTAAGTGAAGGAGCTGGTGTTGTGGAACATGGACTGTTCCTGGAGTTTGCTAATGTATCGACGCCCTCGGTCGGCGACACACTGCGGAGATCTTTCGCTGGTATGAGCTTGACTTCGGCGGCAAGATTGACGTGATTAATTTTATCTTTGACCACGTTACCTATTGTTTTACCCCTGTCGCAATACTGTGTGTACTGTTTATTTTCCCTACAATTTTTCCTTCTTGATTCTTAAAATACCGTTCCTCCAGTTTCTGGGCATTGCTATGGTCCTTTAGTCTGAAATCGTATTTGCGCAAAAAACTTTCTATTTCCCCTTCTTCAAGCGCAAACGACCATGCCTCTCCTGCCTTTACTACTGTTTTAAAGATATCCTCTTCACCATAATATTTGTTTTCCTGTCGCAACACCCCTGCATAGATATAATCGAAAACAACCCAACTTCCCTTTCCTGCAACATCCCGAATAACGGCGAATGTTTTGTCTACGGCATCATCAGATAGATACATGGTCATCCCTTCCAAAAGGAATAGGGTTTTTCGGTCCTTCTTAAACCCCGCTTCAATCAGCTTCCCCGCCAGGCTCTCTTTAATGAAATTGATCGGAACATATATAAGATTTTCAGGGATGGTAATATTCTTTTCTTTAAATGCTTTTAGCTTTTCTCCCTGTGTAACTGGTGCATCAAGCTCAAATATCTTTGTTTTTTTATTAAGGTGATTAAAGCGTTGGGCACGTGAATCGAATCCTGCCCCAAAGATGACTATTTGGTCAAATCCCTGTTCCAATGCATTCATGAAGACAGCATCGATATATTTTGTCCTTGCGATTACATATTCATATATACCTTTGGGGGCAATATGTTTATGGTATACGTGGCAGAATCCCGGGAATCTTAAGATCAGTTTGAAAAAAGTGGGGACCAACATATAAGCGATGTTATCGGTCCCCTTATAGCATTCTCTTGTTTCCCTATATGAAGCGGCTCGAGACATACAGGTATATTCCGCAGTCCTTGATGTTTTAGTTTCAATTCTACTTTCCATCTCTTTCAATACCTACCCTCTTCAGCAACTGCTGAAGCACGGAATAATTTTTACTTCTAGCCAGGTTGATGAACGAGCCTATAAACGGTCGGGCAATTGTTTTGGCTCTAATGGTCAAGACGCTATTGGCGGCAGCGTGCTCACATGCTCCGCTGCTTCTTCTCTATGGCCTCCAGAAGGGAATCAAAGGATTTTTCAAAGGCGATAACGCCGTCCTCGAGCAATTGCGCACAGACGGCGTTGATGTCAATGCCGAGCCTATGAAGAGAATCAATAATCCCTTGGGCTTTATCGGCGTCGGCGGTGATGGTCTCTTCGGCCGTGCCGTGGTCTAAGAATGCCTCCAACGTATTTTCCGGCACCGTGTTGACGGTGTCTTGGGCGATCAATTCCGCCACATACTTGATATCGCTGTAGGCCGGGTTTTTTGTACCGGTAGAACCCCAGAGGCACCTCTGGACAGATGCCCCTTGTTTTTCCAGCTGTTTAAACTCATCCCCAGCGAATATCCGTGCATATTCCCGGTAGATCAAGTTCAAATTGGCCACTGCCGCCTTTCCCTTCAGGGAAACAGCCTCCTTTTTGTCCGGGAGCTGATCGAGGAGCTTGTCAACAGCGGTATCGATACGGCTGACAAAGACACTGGCAACCGAACGAACCGAGCGTGCATCACCCTTGTTCTGGAGGAGCTGCTTGATACCCTCCAGGTATGCAGCTGCCGTTCTCTGATACTGCTCCAGGGAGAATATCAGCGTCACATTCACGTTGATCCCCGCAGCCAGCAATGCCGTGATGGCTCCATATCCATCATCTGTTGCCGGGACCTTGAACATGACATTGGGGCGATTCACCTTTTCGGCCAATCTTGTGCCTTCCTCTATCGTCTCTTTGGTTTTGTATGCCAGTTTTGGATTGATCTCCAGGCTGACATAACCATCGAGGCCTTTTGTCCGCTCATATATGGGTTTAAAGGTATCCGCAGCTGTCTGGATATCCTTGATCGTTATATCGTCATATATCTCAAAGAGAGGTTTTCCCATCCCATGAAGCTCTCCGATGTGGTCGTCGTAATCGCTGCCTGAGTTGATTGCCTTGTCAAAGATGGTGGGGTTAGAGGTCATACCTGTTATACCCAATCCTATCAATTCTTTGAGTCTGCCGCTTTTCATTAACGAGCGGCTGATATAATCCAGCCACACACTCTGACCCAATTTCCCGAGTTGCTCAATGGTAGTCGTGGACATATTCGCCTCCTCTGTGCTGAAGAATAACAGATAGTATTAAGAATGGTCCTATCTTATCACAAAGTGCATTCACGATGCCACGATATCGTTTCGGTTTCGATGAAAAAGAGATTGAGTTTTTCTCTTTGGTTGCCTACTTCAAAAACACAAGGCTCAACCAGGGGACATAGGTGATGAGCACCAAGCAGATCAAGAGTATGAGGATAAAGGGGAGTACGGATTGTATGATCTTTACTACCGGTTTTTCAAAACGCATGCTGGAGATAAAAAGGTTAATCCCTACAGGAGGGGTCGAGGCCCCGATATGCAGATTGGCGAGGAAGATGATACCGAGGTGGACCGGGTGGACTCCATAGGCAAGGGCGACCGGGGTAATGATGGGTACGACGACGATCAGGGCAGCGAAGATATCCATGATGCAACCCACGGCGAGGAGAAAAAGATTCAGCATAATGAGGAAGACGATGGGACTGGTGATATGGGCCTTGAAGAATTGCAACACCTTCAAGGGTATTTCCGCATCGATCAGATAATTGGTCAGGCCGAGGGCAGCGCCAAGGATGATCAAGATCCCGCCTACCAGAACCATACTCTTGCGCATGATCTGGGGTAGTGCACGCCATGAAATGTCGCGGTAAATGAGCACCTCGACCACGAGTACATAGACCGCTGTGATGGCGGCGGCCTCACTGACGGCAAAATATCCGCTGTAGATTCCACCTAATATGACTAAGGGAAGGGGGATTTCCCAGATCGATTCTTTGAATGCCCTGAATACCTCCACCCCACGAAACCGTGTTCGGGGAACGCGGGAAACAACGGCCCTCTGAACGCCGAATCCGGAGAGCAAGACCACCAGGAGGATGCCGGGGAGGATACCCGCCAAAAAGAGCTGATCGATCCTCACCTTTGCCACAATGGCGTAGATGATGAGGGGGAGACTGGGTGGGAAGAGAAGGCCCAGGGTCCCTGAGGTAGTTAATAGCCCGAGAGAAAACCGCTCTGGATATTTCCCCTTGAGCAAGGCGGGGAGGAGGATTCCCCCCAAGGCGATGATGGTAAGACCGGTGGCGCCGGTCAATGCGGTAAAGATGGAACAGCTGATCAAGGCGATAACCGATAGTCCACCGGGGAACCACCCCAGGATCGCATCGTGCATCCTGATCAATCTCCTCGGTGCCCCACTTTCTGACAGGAGATATCCGGCAAAGGTGAAGAGGGGGATGGCCACGAGTATCGGCGTTGTGGCCATCCGGTACATCTCGATGATCATGGCTGATGAATCGATCTGACTTGAGTGGAAGAGATAGAGGGCCAAGCCCGAGATGGCGGCGAAGACAGGAGTCCCGAAAAGCAACAACAGGACGATGACCACAAAGACAGCCATCTATTTCTTTCCTCGTTGCGGTTTTGTGTCGGCTTGTATGAGCGTCGCGAGGTCCTTCAGGGAACGGAGCCCAAATCGGATGGCCATTAATCCAAAGGTTATAGGAAGGATAATCTGCGGGACCCAGGCAGGAATGCCCAAGAAGGTGATACTCCCCATGATGGCCTCGTTTCTGACGAATTTCCATGCGGCAAAGGTCAAGAGGCCGCATATGAGCAGGGAGAACCAGTGGGTGATAATTCCGATAATGGTCTTTCCCCGTGGCGGCATCCACTGCGGTATCGCATTAATAGTGATATGTCTTCCCTCCCTGGTAGCAATGGCGGCACCGATAAACGCGACCCAGAGGACCAAATTTCGAACCAGCGGGTCTGCCCAGGAGATACCGGTGGCAAAGATGTTGCGCAGGACGATTTGCAGAAAGGAGATGAGGATCATGAGGCTCAAGAGGGTAGAGATGAGGGCCTGCTCCACCCGATCGACCATTGCATCAGCTCGCTCCCAGCGGTTCATCATTTCCTTGCCTTTCGATAGGTTTCGAGGTGGGCGGTGACCTCATCCACGACCTCTTGGGAGAAGGCCTGGTTGGTGAGACGGGCCATTGCTGTATCCGATAGTCCCTTGAATTCAGCGACCTGGTCCTCGGGGGGTGTCACGATTTGTACCCCGTGCTTCTGCATCACTTTGATTGCCTCTTCATTCTCGTTTCGGGTTGTCTGCTTCAGTTGATCCAGGTGGCGTTGGAAGATCTCGATGATAGCATCCTGAGATGATTCCGGCAGTCTTTTGAAGATATCCTTTCTGATAACGAGCCCGCCCCCTATATACGACAGCGGGACATCAGTGATATATTTTACCTTTGTAAACCACTGAAGGGAGATGGCCCCTGTTGGTGGTGCATAGACCACATTCACCAGTCCGGTTTGAAGACCGACCAGAACATCGGGAAGAGAGAGGGAAATGGCCGCGACGCCAACTTCATTAAAGATGGCTCGGGCCAGCGGCGATTCGTGCCAGATCCAAACCTTCATCTTTTTGATTTCATCGACACTGGAGATGGGGGCGGTGGACATCAGATAGATAAACCCTGCCTCTGACCAGCCCAAGATGATGTAGCCATTGTCCTCAAGTCCTTTCTTGAAGAAAGGACCCATCTTTTTCAAGACGTAATCAACTTCCCCATAATCTTGGAACAAGAAGGGAATGTGAAACACGTCGATCTCGTCAAAGAGCACCGAGAGCCCTGGCGAAGTCAGGCCTGCACCATGTATTTGCCCGATCTGCATCTTTCGCAGCATATCTTTCTCATCCCCTAACACCCCTCCGGCATAGATCTTAAATCGGACCTGGTCATTGGTCTTCTCCATCACCTCGGTGTTGATGGCATGCAATGTCTTCATCCATGAACTTCCTTCGGGGGCCAAGGTACCTATCTTGATTACCATGGTCTGTTCCGCACTCTCGACCGATGAGATAAAGGTAAGCGCAGCCACGAGACCGATCACTATCATTATGATAACGTTGCACCTCTTCATAGTGTTCTCCTATTCAAAGTATTCATCTGCGTTGCGCAACAATTCCTTCGCCTTCTGTTTTGCCACGGTATTGAGCAGGGTCAACTCCGGCAGACAATCCGCAGGGGCCTCCAAGACCTTGTTCAGGGTGGAGACAAAAAGGTCTTTGTCCAAGGCCCGGCGGGCGTAGTTGTCGGCATAATAGATATAGGCCATCAAAAATTTCCCCTCACCCAAATCCAGGGCCTTCAGAAAATGCCCTTTGGCCTTTTTGAGGTCTCCGCCGGCAATTGCGGGCCTGGCGGCGAACCATATCCCCATGAAGAGATGGGGCCCGCCGTAGTAGAATTCTTCGTCAAGCTCCAGGGCCCTGCGCATCATCAGCTCCACCCTGGGGAGTTCGGCCATGGCCTCCATTGAGTCCAGGTTTGCCATGATCCAACTTGCCCAGCAGGTAGCGGCCCAGAAGACATAGGGGACATCTTTTTTACTACAAGCCTTCACGGCATCTTCAAAATCATCGAATGGGCTCATCACAGGGTCTCTGAATCCCCGCTCGGCCAAGGCCCTGAGGGCGTATGCACGCGCCTTGCCATAGAGAAGTTGTGCATATTCCTTGTCCTGATCCCCCACAAAGACCGAGGCAAAGGACGAATAGGCCTGAGCGGCAGCGATTAAGAGTCGCTCATTTGCCGGCCACGCCTCGATCATGCCGTCCATCAGCATAAGATAGGCGGGCATGCCCTCGCGGATCACCCTCAGATCGGATTGCTTATAGGCGGCCGTGGCGACGTCTTCCAGCAACAGGGCCGCCGTGCCCACCCTTACCGTTTTACTGTAAAGGCATGCCGATTGAGAGGAAATTAGCAATAAAAAAAGGGAGATCCAGCTCCAACGTCGAAGAGAACCCATTTTCCCCCTCCAAGAGGCCTTCGGGAGCTTTCAGTAGCTGCTCCCCTGATGGTACCTAATATTTCTACGAAAAGGGGATTATGTCAACCCTCTAATAACAATTTCACCGTTTTTTCTGCCTGGCTGGTACCCTGATGAATCTGCCTTGCGCTGGAAGGGGATTTGTATTATTACATAGTGGTTGATGCCGTTCTTATTATCAGGACGCCGTTGGGTCAGCAGGCAGAAAAGGCCTATCAGCACAGATTATATATAACGGAGGATGAAACGCTATGAGACGCACCTATTCCCCGCCAGAGGTGATAACGAAACGGTGCACGGGCTGCGGCCTGTGCGTTGAGGACTGCCCGTCCTTTGTGTTTGAGCTGATGAACAAGAAGGCCTCGGTCGCGAGGGGTGATTGGTGCATCGGTTGCGGGCACTGCGGGGCGGTCTGCCCGGAGGGGGCCATCCTGCATGAGGCGACAGCCCGTGGCAAAGGCCCCAGGCCGGGTACGGGACCGGCCACCGCCCCTGAGCAGCTCATGCTCCTGCTCCGCGAGCGCAGATCCGTGAGGTCCTACCGCAACAAACCCGTTCCCAAAAAGATACTGGAGGGAATTATCGAGGCCGGCAGGTATGCCCCGACCGGGAGCAACAGTCAGAACGTCCACTACGTGGTGTTGACAACGCCTGCTGAGATTGATCAACTCCGGGCCATGACCATCGCCTTTTATGAAAGGATCTTTAAGCTGGTCCAGAGCTGGCTCGGCCCCTTTTTGTTACGGGTCTTTGCCGGGCGCAGGATCGTTGAAAAGCTGCAAGAGTCCATCCCCAAGCTTGAATATGCCAAGGGGCTGATGGATCAGGGGGAGGATCGCTTGTTCTACGGCGCGCCCGTAGTGATGGTGATCCATGCCGAATCGTGGGACACCAGTTCGGCCTTTAACGGCGCGGTGGCACTCTATAACTGCTCGCTCATGGGACATACGCTGGGGGTGGGGTGCTGCTTCAATGGGTATTTAGAGGGGGCGGTCAACAACAGCCGCCGGATCAAGCGATGGCTGGGTATTCCAAAAGATCATCGGTGCTATGGGGCCATGACCCTCGGATACCAGAAGGTCGGATATCAGCGCCTTGTGGAGCGCGACCCGGCAAACATAGTCTGGCGGTAGGTAGTAACGTGTCTTGCCTCGCCGTCATCATGGTAGGAAGGGGGGGGATTGAGGGGGGATAATATCCCAAGACTACCGTATAATATCGTTTGACATTATTAACGCCTTGCGTTATCATCGGGAATGATAAAGAGCTTTCGTTGTAGAGAAACCGAAAAACTCTTCAAAAGAGAACCTGTGTTAAAATTTTCTGCGGACATGCAACGCGGGGCTCTGAGAAGGCTCATGCTTCTGGATGCTGCCGAACGTCTGGAAGATTTACGCATACCACCGGGTAATCGTTTAGAGAAGTTATTCGGCAATCGCCAAGGGCAATATAGCATTCGCATCAACGATCAATGGAGGATCTGCTTCCGGTGGCAACAGGGGGATGCATACGATGTTGAAATCGTTGACTATCATTAGGAGGCACCTATGGGCGTCAAAAAGATAAAACCTATACACCCCGGAGAGATACTCCTGGAAGAGTTTCTCAAGCCTATGGGGATAAGTCAGTACAGGGTGGCCAAGGATATCTGTGTGCCCGCGCGTCGTATCAATGAGATTGTTCAAGGCAAACGCTCTATCAGCGCTGATACGGCTCTGAGGCTTTCCCGTTATTTCCAGCTTTCAGAGCGCTTCTGGCTTAACCTTCAGTCTCGTTATGATTTGGAAATAGAGAAGGACAAGTTAGACAGGAGACTTGAGAAAGAAGTAAAGGTCTTAATGGCACAGAATGCCTGAGAGGCATTCGTGGGGAATAAAGAAAGGGCGACCTTTAAGCAAGTACCTGATAAGAAAAGGTTTATGTGCCTGCCCGGTTCGGCCCTTGTTTCGCAGGTGTCTTATATGGCAACTATGATAATATTGGGGTATTTTAAGAAACCATATAGACATTGTTAAATTCTGAAGATATGAATAGAATCCTCTTGCTCGCAGCCGTAATTCATTCCGCAATCCTCTTGATCGCGGTCGCCGTGCCGACAATTGTGTACAAGAGATGGAGGAGGTCAATCGCGCTGTCTGGTTTTATTAGCTTCATCTTGTACGTGCTGCTCGTGAACGTATATTTCCAGATTGAAGGTATTTTCGAGATTGGTCATCATCCGTATTTTCGCGAAGCTCACGAAGTCGGGTGGATCGCTGCAATCGTAGCAACAGTCGTATGCTGTAAGATACTGTCTCGAGTCAAGGAGGACCGATCCTGAATCTAACCTTCATCCCACCGGACGCGCTGAAAAGCCGTACGGCGGCGAAATTTTCGTTAAGCATTTACTTTCTATAAAAGGACCCATCCTGAGCGGGATGGGCCTTTGTTAAATGCCGCGAAGAAATCTTTGCGCTTATATATATAAAATCCGGAACCCTCGGTTATACCGTTACTTTGTAATATGGCCTGCCATAGGTATCCCTGTGCACCTTTTCGAATAACAACTCTTCTTTCTTATGCGGCGGTAGCTTTTCATCGGGATAGCCGACGGCGATGATCGATTCCACTTGCATCGCT
>Ga0307422_1000297_pt1 | contig 29385 bp, 22 predicted proteins | sample SalMarWE160290MG_FD_202153 | JGI IMG/M metagenome (GOLD analysis project Ga0307422, IMG submission 202153) | Salt marsh sediment microbial communities from the Plum Island Ecosystem LTER, Massachusetts, United States - WE1602-90 | ecosystem: Environmental > Aquatic > Marine > Intertidal zone >...
ATCTTGATTTCTTTTGTAGTCTGCCATTGCTCTCGAAAAATCATTAAAGCAACCTCTGTTCCCTCTGGCCCCCGGATAAGGTTTACTGCCTCATCAATAGTGATATCTACTGTTAAAGTATCGTTTATCTTTATAATTTTATCTCCGGGTCTAAATCCTGCTCTTTGAGCAGGGGTTCCCTCCAGAGGAGCGATTACCTGGAGCTGTCCTTTTCTAATTCCAATTTCCATACCTACTCCTTCAAATTGACCGGTTACATCTTCTAAAAATTTTTTACTATCTTCGGGGTTTAAAAAGGTGGTATAAGGATCTTCCAAAGACTTTACCATCCCTGAAATTGCTCCATAAATCATTTTTTGAACATCGAGCTTTTCTGGGCTGACGAATTTTTCTTCAAGTTTCTTCCAGGTTTCCCAAAAAAGCGAAAGGTCAATATCCTCTGGTGGACAAACCGGGCAAACTACCTGAGCTTTTCCAAACCAAAATCCAAATCCAAAACTAGCCAGAATGGCGACAACTAAAAAAACTAAAACAAAATTTTTCTTGATTAAAAAAGCCATATCTAATATCTTATTTGATTATAGCAAATATTAGCCAAAAGTAAAAAACAGAGAACCGTTCTCTGTATTTTTGTTTATGCCCCCACTAGGACTCGAACCTAGACCTTGTCCTTAAAAGGGACCTACTCTACCAAATTGAGTTATGGGGGCATTTTATATTCCTTCTTCTTTCAATTTTTCTAAAAGTTCTTTTTGTTTTTTGGTTAATTTCTTTGGCGTCTTGACAATCAGTTTAACATAGAGGTTTCCTTGTCCATAACCTGAAAAATGAGGAATTCCTTTACTAGAAATTCGTAAAATTTTTCCTGATTCAGTCCCAGGAGAAACTTTAAGTAAAACTTTGGTTCCCTCAAGAGTAGGAATCTCAAGTTCTGCTCCCAAGGCTGCCTGGGAAAAAGAAATAGATAAAGAAATATATAAGTCATCTCCTTTTCTTTTGAAATGAGAGTGCTCTCTGACAGAAATTCGAACGTATAAGTCTCCTGTCTTCCCTCCTCTTCTACCTGCTTCTCCTTTACCTTCTACTTTTATCACCTGGTTGGTATCAACTCCAGCTGGAATAAAAATTTTAATATCTTGAACTCCTTTTATCCTCCCTTCTCCTTTACAAACGTTACAGGGAGTTTGTGGTTTCTGGCCTTCCCCTCCACATTCGGGACAAGTAACAAATCTGGTAAACGAACCAAAAAAAGTTCTTTTTATTTGCTGCACTTCTCCTTTCCCCCGACAAGAAAAACATTCCTTTATAGGAGTACCGGGTTCCGCCCCAGAACCCCGGCAACGAGAGCAAGAAATCATCTTTTGCAAAGAAATTAGTTCTTCCTTACCCTTTAGAGTTATTTCTAAGGGAATTTCTATATTAATCTCAATATCTTTTCCTCTTTTTAAATCTTTTCTTCTTCTGGGAGTACCGAAACCAAAAACTTCTTCAAGCATCTCGCCTAAATCTAAATCTCCAAAATCAAAATCTCCTGCTCCTCCGGGTCTTCCCCAGGACCACTGAAAACCAAAACCTGGCTCTCCCCCGGGCATCCCCTCAAAAACCCGACCAAATCTATCATATTGAGTTCTTTTTTCCTTATTAGAAAGAATCTGATAGGCTTCATTTATTTCTTTGAATTTTTTTTCATCTCCTCCTTTATCAGGATGGTATTTATGGGCCAGTTTGCGGAAGGCCTTTTTGATTTCATCTTGAGAGGCATTGCGAGAAATTCCCAAAATTTGATAATAATCCTTTGCCATAATTTTTATGACTTTTCTTTATACTTTCCTTCTTCGGTCTGGGGACCTTTGTCTTCCTTTGGTTTCTTTTCTTCTGCTTGGGTTTTCTTATAAAGTTCTGATCCTACTTTTTGGATAGCTTGTGAGAGTTCCGAAGTCTTGTTTTTTATTTCCTCTATATTATCACTATCTTTAACTTTTTTCAAAGCCTCAATTTTCTCCTCAATTCCTTTTTTGGAATCAGGGGAAATTTTATCGCCAGCATCTCTAAGAGTTTTTTCACAGGTATAAATCAAATTATCGGCCAGATTTTTAACTTCAATTAACTCTTTTTTCCTCTGGTCTTTTACAGAGTGCAATTCCGCTTCCTTTTTCATTTTCTCAACTTCTTCTTTGGAAATACCAATTGAGCCCTCGATTCTTACTGATTGAGTCTTTTGGGTTGCTTTATCTTTAGCTGAAACATTCAAGATTCCATTGGCGTCAATATCAAAAGTTACTTCAATCTGAGGAATGCCTCGAGGTGAAGGTGGAATACCGTTTAAAATAAATCTTCCCAGGGTTTTGTTGTCAGTTGCCATTGATCTTTCCCCCTGGAGAATATGAACTTCGACCGAGGTCTGATTATCAGCTGCTGTAGAGAAAATCTGGGTTTTAGTAATTGGAACAGTGGTATCCTTGGAAATCAAAACTGTATTTACTCCGCCCAGCGTCTCTATACCCAAACCAAGAGGGGTAACGTCCAATAAAAGTATATCTTTTATTTCTCCTTCTGGTTTGCGACCCTCATCTTTAGCCGCAAGAATCTCGGCTTGAACTGCCGCTCCAATGGCTACTACCTCATCGGGATTGATTTCTTTATTTGGCTCTTTGCCAAAAAGATTTTTAATTTCTGCTTGAATTTTTGGCATTCTGGTTTGACCGCCGACTAAAACTACTTCCTCAATATCCTTAGATTTAATTTTTGCTTCTTTTAGGGCCTGCTTAACTAATTCAATAGATTTATCAATGTAATCTTTGACTAAATTTTCCAATTGGGCTCGGTTTAATTTGTAATAGAGGTGCTTGGGGCCAGCAGCGTCAGATGTAATAAATGGAAGATTAATTTCTGTCTCTAGGGTAGAAGATAATTCAATTTTTGCTCTCTCTGCTGCTTCTTTTAGTCTTTGTAAAGCTATTTGGTCTTTTGACAAGTCAATTCCCTGCTCTTTTTTAAATTGGTCAACTATCCACTCAATTATTTTTTGGTCAAAATCATCTCCACCCAAATGAGTATCGCCGCCAGTGGCTTTAACTTCAACAGTATCTTCTCCAACATCTAAAATAGAAATATCAAAAGTACCCCCGCCAAAATCATAAACAACAATTTGTTGATCTTTTTTCTTGGTTAAACCATAAGCTAAAGCAGCAGCTGTTGGTTCGTTAATAACTCGCCTTACATTAAAACCTGCAATTTCTCCAGCTACTTTTGTGGCTTTCCTCTGAGAATCATCAAAGTAAGCGGGGCAAGTGACAATAGCATCGGTAATTTTCTCGCCTAATTTTTCCTCGGCATCCTGTTTTAATTTTTGTAGTATCTGAGCTGAAATCTCTGCTGATTTGTACCATTTCTCACCCATTTTAACTTCTACTCCATCCTCAGAAGATTTTCTGATTTCGTAAGGTAGGAGTTTTTTATCTTTCTGCACCTCTGGATCAGAAAATCTTCTGCCCACTAATCTTTTAATTGAAAAAATAGTATTTTGAGGATTGGTAATCTGCTGACGTCTAGCCAAAATCCCAACCAATCTTTCTCCGCTTTTTGAAATAGCAACAACCGAGGGAGTAATTTTTCCCCCTTCTTTATTTTCAATTATTTTTGGTTCCCCGGCCTCCACTGCAGCCATAGCTGAAAAAGTAGTACCGAGGTCAATGCCTAATATTTTTGCCATAGTTTACGCTAAAAATTAATTATGCGGTTTTTTTCTTTGACCTTTGATTATTTTGAAACCTTGACCTTGGCAGGTCTTAAGATTCTCCCTTGAATTAAATAGCCTTTTTGAACTTCTTCGATTATTGTACCAGATTCTTTGTCTTTTAGTTCAATTTCCTTTATTACTTCGTGGAAATTCGGGTCAAATTTTTTGCCTAAAGATTCTATTGCTTTAACGCCCTGACTTTTCAAAAAATCTTGCATTTGAGTCTTAATCTTAAGAATTCCTCTTATATTTTCGTCATTTTTCAAGTTTTCGGGCAATTTTTTTTCAATTAAATCAAAATTATCCAAAATTGGCAACATCTTTAAAATTAAACCTTCTCCAGCATATTTTAAAATTTCTTCAATCCTTTCCATCTCTTCTTTTTTATAATTTAAAAAATTTGCTCTTCCTCTCTGCCAACCGGCCAGATATTCATCTTTCAATTTCTGACATTCTTCAAGTTCCCGAGCGATAACGATGGGGGAAGAAGAAGATTTGCCTTCTTCGCCCTTTTTCTTTAATTCAGGGGCCCGTTCGCCGTTAGGCGAATGGGAAGATGTGGTGGGCGGGTTGTAGTCTAAATTTGGTTTGTTTTTTTCTTCTTGCATCTTAATATTATATAAAAGTTTTAAACTTTTTTCAATACCTTTATTATATTTATTTATCGGACAAACTTTATAAAATTTATTTTAGCAAATTAACAATAAAAATCAAGGGTGCTAATATTATACCAGTAGTAGATTAAACCTCTGGTATAGATTCTTTTATTTTAATCTGCTAAAATAACTTAATGGCTAATTTTCTGAGGAAAAACAAAGTTCTTCTATTTTTATTAATCATAATAGCTGTAGCTTCTTTCTTTAGGATATGGCAGCTATCTTCTATTCCACCAGGACTTTACCCGGATGAAGCTATCAATGGAAATGAAGCAATACTTAATCGGGGAAAGTTATTTTATCCTGAAAACAATGGTCGGGAGGGGCTTTTTATTAATTTAATCGCCCTATCTTTTTTAATTTTTGGAGTCTCCGTTTTCTCTCTTAAAATCGTCCCGGCAATAATTGGAATTTTAACTGTTTTGGGCCTCTATCTTTTAACAAAAGAGTTATTTACTCAATACTACGAGAATCGTTCTCGTAGTATTGCTCTTTTGGCGAGTTTTTTCTTAGCTATCTCTTTCTGGCATACAAATTTTTCCCGGATCGGCTTTCGGGCAATTTTACTTCCATTTATTTTAGTTTTTTCTTTTTATTTTCTATTTAAGGGATTCAGAACTAAAAAAATCCAAGATTTTATCTTTTCTGGATTAATTTTTGGCTTGGGGTTTTACACTTATATCTCTTTTCGAATGGCAGTTTTAAGTTTGCCTTTTATTTTAATCCCCTACTGGTTTATTTATAAAAAAAAGGTTTTGCAAAAAAAATTCATACTTCATACTTCATACTTCATACTTCTTGTCTTTGTTGTCGCTCTTCCTATCGGTATCTATTTTCTTCAAAATCCTTATGATTTTATCGGCCGGGCAGCGCCAATCTCAGTCTTTGCTGCTGAAAACCCAATCAAAGAATTTGGTAAATCTTTGATTTCCCATCTCGGAATGTTCAATTTTTTCGGTGACTCTAACTGGCGCCACAATTTTGCAGGTTCCCCTATGTTATTCTGGCCAGTCGGAATACTGTTTTTAATCGGCATTATCTTTTCAACTAAAGAATTTATATTCTCCATAAAGAATAAAAATCGTTCATTATTCATTGTTCATTGTTCATTGATTAGTTGGCTTTTTATTATGCTGCTTCCGGGTATCCTAACTTACGAGGGCATTCCCCACGCTTTGCGAACGATTGGAGTAATTCCGGTGGTTTATATTTTCGCTGGGTTTGGGTTCTTTAAAATCTATCAGTGGTTTAATAAAAATACAAAGCGCAAAGGATTACTTTTTACTGCTATTTTTCTTTTCCTTTTAATGACAGGAGTTGTTGAATTTGATAAATACTTTAATAAATGGGCAAAGCATCCTGAAGTTGAAAATGCTTTTTCAGCAGATTATGTAGAAATTGGGAATTTTCTGAATTCATTGCCAGCTGAAACCCAAAGATATGTAATTGTTAACCAGCCAGGAGTTCCTGTCCCCTGGTCCGATGGCATTCCTATACCTGCCCAGACAATAATGTTTATTGAGAATGCAAAATTTGGTCAGCCCCAATCAACTTATTTATTGCCAGAGAACTTAAATCAGATTAAAATAAATAATAGAGAAGTAATAATTGTGCCAATGAGATATGATGAGAGTTTATTTATTAGAGTTCAACAAAAATTTCCCGAAGGGGAAATTCAAGAAAAAGACGGAACTTGGATATATAGATTAAAATGTCCAATTTCTAATCACTAATTTCTAATTAATGTCTAATCGTCTCACAAACATTATCGCAGCTTGCCTCTTGCTCTTTATATTTTTCCTGGCTGTTTTTAGCATGAAAGATGATTCTGCTACTATGGACGAGGTAGCTCACTTGCCAGCGGGATATTCTTATCTGACTCAGAAAGATATGAGATTAAATCCCGAACATCCTCCCTTAATAAAGGATTTGGCTGCCCTTCCCTTGCTTTTTATCAAAGGAATAAATTTCCCATCAGAACTCCCCGACTGGAAAGAGGATATTAACGGCCAGTGGGGATTTGGCTATCATTTTCTTTACAGAGCTGGAAATCCGGCCGATATTATGATTTTTTGGGGAAGGATTCCGATGATTCTAATTTTGATTTTATTGGGATTTTATATTTTTAAATGGGCAAGAGAATTATTCGGTCAAAAAGTTGCTCTTTTGAGTTTATTTTTATTTTCTTTTTCCCCAACTTTCCTTGCCCATGGAAGGTTAGTTACTACTGATGTTGGAGCGGCTGCCGGAGTATTTATAGCTACTTATTATTTTATAAAAGCCTTAAAAAATCCGTCTAAAAAAAGCATTATTTTAGCTGGAATTGCTTTTGGTTTAGCTGAACTTTGCAAATTTTCTGTGATTCTTTTAATTCCTTTTTTCGCTTTCTTATCTCTAATTTGGTGGTTACTTAAGTTAGGAAATTTGAAACAAACTTTGAAGATTTTAATTTTAGTATTTATTACAGGTTTTATTTTAATCTGGCCCGTTTATCAATATCATGTCTGGGATTATCCTCCAGAAAGACAAGCTAAAGATACTGAATTTTTACTTAGTTCTAATCTAATTAAATCTTCGGGGACGGTTCTTTCTTGGGCAGCTAAAAAGCCTATTTTACGACCTTATGCCCAGTATTTCTTAGGATTATTTTTAGTCTTTCAACGAGCTTCTTCTGGCAATACTACTTACTTTTTAGGCGAAGTATCGGCTGGCGGATGGAAAAGCTATTTCCCGATAGTTTATTTAATAAAAGAGACCCTGGTTTTTCATATCTTAACTTTAATTGCTTTACTTTACGCCGCTTTCCTAATTAAAAAGCCTTTTTGGCAAAATACTTTTCAACGAACCAAGGAATGGGTCAAGAAGCATTTTCCAGAATTCGCTATGCTCTCTTTTATTGGAATTTATTGGATAGCATCTCTTACCTCTGACCTTAATATCGGCGTCCGCCATCTTTTACCGGTTTTCCCCTTTACAATGTTATTGGTCAGCGCCGCCATCATAGAATTGCTAAAAGCACCTTTTTTAAAAAATAAATATCTAATTTTGGGAGGTTTAATTTTCTGGCAGGTATTTTCTATTGTTTCTATTTATCCCCACTTCCTCGCCTATTCTAATGAAATGGTTGGAGGACCTGATAAAACTTATATCTATACGGTTGATTCTAATCTTGATTGGGGTCAGGATTTAAAAAGATTAAAAAAATGGGTGGAGAAAAATAAAATTGATAAAATCTATGTTGATTATTTTGGGGGAGGAGATGCCGAATATTACTTAAAACAAAAGTATTCCCCCTGGCAAGGCACTCAAGACCCAAATGAGTTTCCTAAAAAAAATTATCTGGCGGTTTCAGCAACTTTTCTCCAGGGAGGCCAAGGAATGCCAGTCCCTGGTTTTAATCAACCTTGGGGTCATTATCTCTGGCTTAATAAATATAGACCTGTAGCCAAAATTGGCCATTCAATTTTTGTTTACTATATTGATGATTAATCCCGGTATTTGTAGGGAGCGAAATTCCCAAACCTTAAATCAACATACTCTAAATCCTTCCTTCTTTCGGGAGGAATTTCTTTTTCTAAAACCAAACTGAGCTTTGTTAACTGCCAATCAATGTCACCTGTTGGGTCAAAGTAGATTCCCCAACCCTCGGAAGTCTTGGCACTTATTTTTTCTTTTTCCAAAACAATAATTTCTTTAATATTTACCTTAAGGTTCTCCTTCAATTTTCTTTGAATTTCAAAAATTGATTCCAAGATATTCTTTTTAATTACTTTTTCTCCTAAAAAAGCTTGAGTTTTTTGTTCTTCTGATTTAATAATGAATTCTGTTTCTTGGGGATTTTCCTCAAAAATTATTCCTTCTCTATCAATATAAAAACAATTTTCCCCCTGGCACCAAACACCGAGAGGCATTCTTTCTTGAATTTCAACAATTAGGGTAGTTGGAAGTCTTCTTTTTAAAATTAAAGAATCTGCCTGAATAAATTTTTCTGAAAGAGACCTAACAATTTCATTTGAATTAACAAGAAAGATGCTTTTTGTTGGAAAGAATAATAATTTTTTGTTGATTTTTTCTTTTATTAAATTTTCGATATCCTGGGTTTGGATTTTTTGATTACCAGAAATCTTAATATCTTTAATTTGAAAGATTGAGCAAAAATAAGCTAAATAAAAAATTCCTCCAAAAATTATTAAAACTAAAACAGAGAGCCAAAAAAATCGATTACGAAATATTGACTTTCTTTTTTTAATTCGGTAGGGCTTTCTGTACTTTCTCATAAACCTCTTTTGGCTTTTCTTAATTTTTCAAAAATAAAAGTTAGCCAATATCTTTTTGACAAAGGAAAGTCCTGAGTTTTAACATACTCATAGGGTTTGCCACCAAAACCCATTTTAAATAAAGTAGGTCCTGCCCAAGGATGCTTGGGATTTTCAAAGGGATTAACATAACCCCAAAAATCATACAAAATACATTCTCTATTTTTCGCTTCTTTTATTGCTTCCCACAAAAGAGAATAAGAAATTGGGATTTTGTGATATTGAGGAAGCAGGGCGGCGTGATGATAAAAGCCAATGTTTGACCAAAACAAAACAAAAGCTGAAGCTACAATTTCTCCTTTATATTTTCCAAAGAAAAGCGAGATTTGGTTGTCTGGTTGAAAAGCTAAAAATTCATTTTTTAAATATTCTAAAGGAAAAGGAGTAAAATGCTGTTTTTTAACAACTTCTTGCTGAAGCTTATCAAAAATATCAATATCTTTTATCTTCTGGCTTTGATAAATTTTAACATCTTTATTTTTTTGAGCTTGGCGAATTAAATATCGAGTAGTTTTGCGCATTTGCATTAAGAGTTCCCCCTCTGAAGGCTTAATATCTAATTTCCAGCTAGCCTCTGGATGAGTGTGAATTGGAGCCGGTTTAAATCCCAATTTTTTGAAAATTTCATTATTTTCCTCGCTTCTCTCTAAAATCGGACTTATTCTAATAAAACTTGCTTTAGCTATTTCCTTTAATTTCTCTAATAAAATTTTTAAAATTTCAACTTTCAGAGGTTCGACCTCTGATTTTAGATTAGGGCTATGAGGGAGGAGCAAAAACGTTCCTCTTTTTGCCACTGTTTTTACTACTAAAGCAACAGAGAGTAGTTCTCTGTTATTATATACACCAAGTCGCCAAATTTTTTCTCCCATCATTTTATTAAATTCTCCCCAATTCCAGGAATTCAAGAAAGTTTTCTCTTTACACTTAAAAAGAAAATTCTCCCAAATAGATTTGTCATTAATAATTTTAACTTTCATATTGTTTTAAAAAATCTACGATTTTCTTAGCTTCGCCTTGAGAAATATTAATATGAGTTGGCAAATTTAAGATGGTTTTGGCTACCTTTTCCGCCTTTTTGCAACTGCCTCCAATATATTTCATTTTCTCGATATTTGTATCTGGGGGAACTATTGCGCTCTTGCGCCATCCGTCGTCTAAGTAAATCTTTCTTTTTTTAGCTCCTTTTAAAATCTTATCGGTATTTAAATTTGTTAAAATTGGATATCGCATAAAAGTGGGAATTATATCCTCTTGAGGTTTCATTAAAGGTAAAATGAAATCGGTATCTTTTAGTTCTTTTTCATAAAAATTGGAAATTTCTCTTCGGTGAGTATTAAACCTTTCTAATTTTTTAAATTGATTAAGGGCTAAATTAGCTAAGGCATCGGGAAGGCGTTTTGGAAAATATCCTGGAATCTTTCCCCTTTTTTCTTTTTTATAAACTGCTTTAGATAAAATTGAAAGTTTATGAAAAATTCCCAAAAAGATTCTTCCTAAATTAGCGTTCAAACCATAAGCTGGCAAAACTAAATAATTTGTCAAAACTGGATGTAATAATTGCTGAAAAATCCAAAAATTGGAGGGGTAATCTATTTTCTTTCGAAATTCTTTTATTTTTTCAGCTATTTTATCGTTATTAGTAACTGCCATTCCGCCAAATATAGAAGAAATTATTTTGTCTCTGCCTAAAGAGAAAAAGGCTGCATCTCCGAAAGTACCGCAAAATTTTCCTTTGTATTTTGCTCCCAAGGAATGAGCGCAATCTTCAATCAGATATAAATTATTTTTCTTTGTAATTTTTAAAATTTCCTCAATTCGAGCCGGCCAGCCAAAAGTATGTTGAATCATTACTGCTTTTGATTCAGGGGTAATTTTCTTTTTTAAATCATCCGGGTTAAGATTTAGGGTATCATCAACATCTACAAAAACTGGTTTAGCTCCTTTATTCAAAATTGGATTTACAGCAGCATTGCAGGTGAAAGCCTGAAGTAAAACCTCGCTGTCTTTTTCTAATCCCAATGAATTTAATATAGCTATCAGCGCCGAGCGTCCGCTATTAAAAGAAATAGCATATTTTATCCCTAAATATTTTTTAAATTCTTCCTCTAATTTAGTAGATAGAGACCCGGTTTCTGTCAATTCTCTTTTCCAGCGCCAAGGCTGAAAGAGTAGCTTAAAAGCCAATAAAATATCTTCTCTTTCTGTATTAGGTGATAAAGATATGAAAATGGGTCGAAAAGACATCATTATTAATTACTTGCCCCGTCTCCTAGGGGACTAATTGTTGAATTAGTTGACTTGGTACTCTACTTTCCAAAAGTATAACGTCGCCTCTGCGGCAAAAACTTTTAATTTTTTCAAAGATTTCTTTCGGCTTTTCAATAAATATAGCTTTTTCGCCGGCTCCTTCTTTTATTTCGTTAAATCTATCTTTTGTTGTAATTATTGCCAAATCGCAAACCTCACTAATTTTTTTACCAATTTTTTTGTGAATATCTTTTGAAGCTTTGCCTAATTCAATCAAGCAAGGCATTACAATTATTTTTTTACCCGACCAATTCTTTAAATATTCCAAATGAGCTATTACACCATCAGGGTTAGCGGAATAAGTGGCGTCAATAATATTTAAACCATTAATTCCTTTTTTTATTTGAATAGGGCTTTCTATTTCATTCAAAGTTTCTTTTATTTTCTCCCTGCCCACTCCAAGAAATTCAGCTACGGCAGCAGCCAAAGAAAAATTTTCAATATCCCAGGGAAATAAATTATTTTTGCTAAAGTTAAAGTTATAATTTTGCGGGTAAACAATTTTTTTGGGAATTTTTGTTTCCTGGAAAAGCTCTCGGCAGTATCTATTATTGCCATTAAAAACCGCCAATCCCTCTTCTGGCAAGCTCTCTATCAACTCAAATTTTGCTTCAATAATATTCTCCAGAGAACCAAAGGTTGAAAGATGTTGCTCATTGATGCCGGTTAGAATGCCGATTCTTGGCTGAAGCATTTCGCAAACCTGTTTTATTTTTCCTTTTTCATAAGCTCCGATTTCGGCAATGAGAATTTCATAATCTTTTGTTAATTCGTTTAAAATAGTCTGAGCAATGCCAATTTCAGCATTAACGTGTTTTTTTGTTTTTAAAACCCTAAACTTTTTTGAAAGAATTTCAGCTAAGAATTCTTTGGTTGAAGTTTTGCCATAACTTCCGGTGATGCCGATAACCAGAAGGTCTTTAAATTTTTTCCTTTTTTGTTGAGCTCTTTTTAGAATTTTATTTTTTAAAAGAGCCGTTGGAATTTGAAAAAATAAGATAAGTAAAGAAGAAATTGCTGGAGATAAAATGAGTAGGATTAGAAGCGAAACATAAAATGCGCTATCTTCTAAGGGGAAAATGTAAAAAAGAATCAAGATTTCCAATACTATTCCAAAAAACAAAATAGTAATTGTTTTTTTGGTAAATTTGGGAAGTTTAACTCGCCAGAAACTTGAAATTATTTTTTTCCATTTTTGGGTCTCAAAATGAGCACAGAATCTGCCCCAATGATATTCTTTTAACTGCCAGAGCCAAAGCCAAAAAAGAAAAACTTTAGTAAAAATCAAAAACCAGAGAATTGTAATAAATAGTTTCATTTTAGAAATTGTTTAACTTTTTGAACTAAAATTTCGGGATTTTCTAAATGAGGAGTGTGGCCTATTTTTTCTAAAATTTCAAGATTTGAGTTCTTTATTTTTTTAGCCATCAATTTTGCATCAGAAAGAGGAGTTATTCTATCTTTACTTCCCCACAAAATTAAAGTTTTATTTTCTATTTGAGCTAAATAAGGAGTTAAATCTTCATTTAAAACATTTTTGATAGTATCCTTCAAAAAACCCGATGCTTTTAGATAATCAGTTTTTCTTAAAATATATTTGTAGAAAATCTTTCTGAAAAATTGATAACCTGGTAAAAATGAAAATTTTTTTAAGAGAGAAGCTGTCTTTAAAATAAAAAGTCTCTCTTTTTTTATTCCGGCCGCTCCCACCAGAATTAAACCTAAAACTTTTCCTGGGTATTTTGTAACAAATTTTATAGCCACCCTTCCACCAAAAGAATGGCCCAATAAAAAAAACTGCGAAAGATTGTTTTTTCCGCAAAAATCACCCACCCATTCAACATAATCATCAATTGCCCAAACACGAGACAATAGAGAGTTTTCTCCAAAACCAGGGAGATCAGGAACAAAAACTTTGTATCCTTGATTTTCTAGAAGTTTTTTAACTCGACTCCAATTTTCAGCCCTTGACCCCCAACCATGGAGAATTAAAATATTGTCCATTTTTAACCAATTTTTTTAAAGCCAGTATATTTCTGTAAAACTTTTGGCACTAAAATACTGCCATCTTTTTGTTGGTAATTTTCGATAATGGCAATTAAGGTTCTGCCAATGGCGAAAGCAGTTCCATTTACAGTGTGGACAAAATTTAACTTTTTAGTTTTTAAATCACGATAACGAGTGTTTAACCGTCTGGCCTGAAAATCCGTACAGTTTGAAGTTGAATGGGTCTCTCGGTAGCGACCCTCCGAAGGTACCCAAGCCTCAATATCATACTTTGCGGCGGCTGGCCTTCCTAAATCGCCTGTACAAATTTGGATTATTCTGTAAGAAATTTTTAGAGCTTTCATTAAATTTTCTTCCATTTCTAAGAAAAATTGGTGTTCTTTTTTGGATTCTTCGGCATGACAGAAACTAAACATTTCCACTTTATCAAATTGGTGAACCCTGAAAATACCTTTAGTATCTTTGCCATAAGAACCAGCTTCCCGGCGAAAACAAGTGGAGAAACCGAGATATCGCCGAGGCAAATCGTTTTCTTTAAAGATTTCACCAGTATGCATTACTCCTATTGACTGCTCAGCAGTACCTACTAAATATAAGTCATCTTCCGGGAGAAAATAAGCCTCCTTTTTATCTGCTTGTTCGAAATACCCCATCCCTCTAGCCATTTCTGATTTAAGCATTACTGGAGGAATTACCGGTATAAATCCTTGTTTAATTAAAGTGTCGAAGGCGAAATTTATTAAAGCAAATTCAATCTGGGCCGCCTCTCTTTTTAAATAGCCAAATCTTGTTCCGGAAACTTTAGCTGCTCGTTTCACATCAATTAAATCCAGTTTTTCAGCAATTTCTAAATAATCTTTAGGTTTAAAAGCAAATTTTGTCTTTTTTCCCCATTCTTTTATAACTACGTTATCTTTCTCGTCTTTCCCTATTGGAACACCATCATGTGGCAAATTAGGAATTTGCAACATTAGATTATTAAATTCATTTTCCAGGTCTTTCAAGGGCTTATTTAATTTATCACTATTTTTGTCCAGTTTTCGCATTGCCGATATTATCTTTTGCTTTTCCTTTTCGCTCTTGGTCTCAGAAATTTTCTTTGAGGCCTTATTTTTTTGAGCCCACATATCCTCCAGGGATTTTAATATCTTTCTTCTTTTTTTATCAAATTCCAAAAGCCGGTCTATATCAACTTTGACCTGTTTCTTTTGACAACCTTCTTTAACAATTTGTGGATTTTCTCTAATAAATTTAATATCAAGCATAGAGCGAAAGCATTCTTGCTGAAGGGAGCGCTTCGTATTTAGAGGAGTAAAAGTGAGGGAAGTAATTTTTAGGAGCATCCGCAACCGAGCGGGCATGGTTCGAGCGAAGCGAGAGAGCGAGGCGAGGACTAAACGAACGAGCACGCTGGGTGAGTGAGTGGCTCCTAAAAATTAGCTTCCCGAGCGCTTCCGCATCGTTGGAAATAATATTACTTCTCTTAAACTGTGGGAATCAGTTAATAAAGCCACTAATCTATCAATTCCCATACCAAAGCCGGCAGCAGGTGGCATAGCATATTCCAGAGCTTCAATAAAGTCTTCATCTAATCTTTGAGCCTCTTTGAACCCAGATTTAAAGGCTTTTTCTTGTTCTTTAAACCGTCTTTTTTGCTCTAAAGGGTCATTGAGTTCAGAAAAGGCATTGATAAGTTCCCAACCAGCCACAGCTAATTGAAAGTTAGCTAATTTTTTAGATTTCTTTTCAAGTTGTTTAGCTAATGGAAAACTTCCCAAGGGGTGATTTATTACAAAAGTTGGCTGCCAGATTTTTGACTGACAATATTTTTTATAAATCGCATCAGCAATTTCAGCTTTTTTTTCTCCTTTTTCAACTCCAATTCCAAGTTTTTTAGCTTCTTTTTTAAGGGCTTCAGGATGAATATCATCTAAATTGATTTTTGTATATTTTTTGAAAATCTGAGAAAATTCTATCCTTGGCCAGGGAGTTTTAAAATTTATCTCCTTTCCTTCATATTTAATCTTTAATGTCTTAAAGACTTTTTTCAGCAAATTTTCAAACATCTTTTCAGTTAATCTCATTAAATCCTTATAATCAGCAAAGGCAAAATAGAATTCAAGTAAAGTAAAATCTGGATTATGGGATTTATCGACCCCTTCATTCCGGAAAACCCGGCCAATTTCATAAACTTTCTCAAAACCGCCAACTAAGAGTCGTTTCAAATAAAGTTCAGGAGCAATTCGTAAATATAAATCTAAGTCTAAAGCATTTAGATAAGTTTTAAATGGTTTGGCTTTGGCTCCCCCATAAATTGGCTGCAAAATTGGGGTTTCTACCTCTAAAAATCCTTCTTTCTCTAAAAATTCCCTGATTTCTTTAATAATTCTGGAGCGAAGCTCAAATTTCTTCTTCGTTTCAGGATTAAAAATCAAATCTAAATATCGCTTTCTGTATCTTTCTTCAACATCTTTCAAGCCATGCCATTTTTCTGGTAGAGGCAAAAGAGATTTTGCCAACATTTTAAAACTAGCTGTATCTATCGTCTTTTCTCCTTTTTTAGTCTTAAATAAAATCCCTTTAAGCTCAATGAAATCACCAATATCAAAATTATCTGAGAAAAATTTATAGCCTTTTTCTCCTAATCTATCTTCTCTAAAGAAAGCCTGAATTTTCCCGGTTCCATCTTCAATGTGCAAAAAAGTGGCTCTACCGTGCTTTCTTTGAGATTTAATTCTCCCAACCAAAATCACCTCTTTTTTTGTTTTAGATATTTTTGAGAAATTTTTAAGAGTCTCCTCGATTTTATGAGTTCTTCTAGTTTTTTCCGGGTAAGCCGAAAATCCGCTTTTTTCAATCGCCTTTAATTTTTTAAGCCTAATTTTTCTTAATTCATTAACCATCAAGTTTTTTTCTATAAAAAACGCAGATAAAGATGAAGGCTTGTCCTTCATCGCCGTGACCATGGATATTTTAATTTTACTTTATTTTTTAAGATCGGTCAAAAATTATGCTCCTGGGTGAAATACCACTCTAAAACTCCTTTTGCTACTGGCAAAGCAGCAGCTTGCATTCCTTTAACGTCTTCAATAACAATGGTCAAAACAATTTGGGGATTATCATAAGGGGCGAAAACAGTTACCCAATTATGATAGTAGTTTTCTCGCCAAGTTTCAGCGGTTCCGGTCTTTGAAGCGGCTTTGACTGGTAAAGAATTCAAGATAACCGAAGAACCATAGGTAACTGCTTCCCTCATTCCTTCTCTAACAATTTGAAGATTTTCAAGGCCAATAAAATCTCCTCGAATAACTTTTGGTTCAAATTCTTTTATTATGTTTTTTTCTTTATCTACAATACTTTTGACAACTTGAGGTTTTAATAATTCGCCTCTATTAGCTATTGAAGTAAAAGCGGTAGCTACCTCCAAAGGAGTAATTTTAAGATAACCCTGACCAATGGAAAGATTGTAGGTGTCTCCATCCCACCAGCCTTGACTCCAGGTTTTTTTCTTCCATTCTTTATCAGGAATAAAACCTTTTACTTCTCCCGGAAGATCAATGCCAGTCTTTTCTCCCCAACCAAAAAGCTCAAGATATTTTTTGATCCTGGTAGGACCTAAACCTTCCTGGTTCTCATATCCTCCCCCAACTGTATAAAAATAGACATTACAGGATTCAGCAATGGCTTTTTTCATATCTGTCCAACCATGAGTTTTCCAGTCTCTTTTAATAGTGGGAGAAGATGGATCCCAAGGATTGGGAATTATAATTTTCCCCTGGCAATTAATTTTCTTTTGAGGTGAAATTATTTTTTCTTCCAAAGCGGCTGAAGCAATTAATGGTTTTATGGTAGAACCTGTCAAATAACTGCCCGAAATCGCTCGATTAAAAAGAGGTTCAAGCGGGTTACTTAAAAGACTCTCAAGAGATTTTAGGTCTGCTTCTTTTTGAAACAAATTATTATCAAAACCTGGCAGGCTAACTAGGGCCAGGACTCCTCCAGTTTTTGGGTCTAAAGCTACTGCCGCTGCCTTTTGAGCCCCGACATTTTTGAGAACTTTTCCAATTTCCTCTTCAATTTTTTTCTGCAAATCTGAATCTAACCATAAAACTAAACTTTTTCCAGATTCTGGTAGCTGAATTATTTCTTTTGATATTATATTTCCTAAAGCATCTCTTTCAAAGCGAAGTTTCCCAGAGTTTTTTCTCAAAATCTCTTCATAAGATTTCTCAAGGCCAGCCTTGCCAATATAATCAAAAATCGAATAATTTTCGGGGTCAGCTGTCAATTCTCCAATACCTATCTGTCCAATGTGTCCAATTAGATGAGCGAAACTCGAACCTTCTTTATAATCTCTAACAAAATTTCTTCTGATTTGAAAACCGGGAAGTTCATTAGAATTAATTTTTGCCTCAAGTAAAATCAATGTCTGATGGTCAAGATTTTTAGAAATTAAAACTGCAGATCCCTCAGATTCCTCAATCTCCTCTCTCAACTCTTTAATCTCTTTTTTAATAATTAGAGAAACTTCCTTTAAAACTTTAAATTCCGGGCAGAGCGAAGAATCAGAGTTCAGCTCCAGACAAGTTCTTAATTTTTCAGCATCACTATAAGCTAAATCAAAAGAAGGTTTATTGAAAACTAATTGATTTCCTTCTTTATCATAAATTACTCCCCGGGTAGCCTGAGTTGAATAAATAATAAATTTATTTTCTTCAGCTAAGGCTGAAAACTTTTTGCCATCTATCAGTTGAAGTTGAAAAGTTTTGGCGAAAAGAATAAAAATTAAAATCAAAAAAACAATGTAAAAAGCCGAGAGGACTTTTTTTGAGAGAGGAACTTCAAATTTTTTTTCCGAGATACCGAAATCTTCTTCTTTTTTTCTGGCAAGTGTATCTAATAAAATTTCCTGGGGCTCTATATCTTCTTTAAATCTTGTTTTTACTCTTCGATTTTTAAGATATTTTTCCATAAAAAGCTATGCCCGGTTCTACCGGCTATGCCGAATGATTGGACGGCGGAGATAATTTCTTAAAATTATTTTTATGAGAATTGCCAATCCTGCCAAAATTAAAATATGAAATCCAATAGGTCTATTAGAAAAAATATCCCAAAAGAATCCTGAAATTACTGCTCCAAAAATGCCATTATTTTTTCGGGGCTCTTCTAAAAAATTCAAAAGCAAAACCGCAATTAAAATAAAATTAGGAGTTATGTTAAAAAAGCTAAAATGTATTAAAAAACTGGTTTGAAGAAGAGCTAAGATATAAAAAACTATAATTAGAACCAGAATTTTTTTCATAAGCTCCTGCAGAGACAGAAATTTTAAAAATCACTAATAATAAATACAGTTTCTAATTTTTTGATATCGAAAGCTGGTCTAATTTTTGCCTGTTGAAATGGCTCTATGTCACTTCTTAATACTTTTCCGATTTGTCCGACCAATAGCCCTCTGGGGAAAATTCCTCCCAAAGAACTAGTAATTACAAAATCTCCTTCTTTAATTTCTTTTTCCCGGGGCACTAAATCGAGAAAAAGCTGAAGATTTCCTTTTCCTTTGACTACCCCGGAAATATCGTTTTCTGAGTCTGAAATTTTGGCGTCAAAAGAGCTTTCTTTGTTGGAAATTAAGATAACTCTTGAAAAATTTTCATAAACTTCACCAATCTTCCCAATCAAAGTTTTTTGCTGCCCAATTACTGGCCAGTTTTCGGTAATGCCATCTTTAGAACCTTTATTAATTAAAATAGAATCCTGAGATATATCTTTTGAAATCACTTCGGCTAAGGACAATTTAAACTCTTTCTTCAAGCCAATTTCCAGAGCTTCCCTTAAAACTTTATTTTCTTTTTCTAATTCAATCAATTGGGCAATTTGAGAAATCAGCTCCTGGTTTCTGAACCTCAATTCTTCAGCTTCTTTTTTTAAATTTTTAATCTCAGAAATTGTCTCAAAAAAATCAGATACTTTATTTCCTGTTCGCCAGAGAATTTTCTGAATGGGCGAAGATATAAAATAAAAAAAGCCTTTTACCTCTTTCTGGAAAAAGTTTAAAGAAAAAATCACTAAAAGCCCAACAATTATAATTAAAATTAAAATTTTTCTTTTTGGCCAAGTAAATTTCATGGTTCGGATAATTATTTTATTTTAACAAATTTCAACTAAATTAAAAGGACAGGCTATTGTTTCCTGCCCTTTTTGTTCCGATTTGCGCAATAAAAAGCTCCAGATATGTATAGGGCGACGACCTACTCTCGCACAGATGTACTACCATCGGCTCTGGAGGATTTCACTTCTGTGTTCGGTATGGGAACAGGTGGAGCACCTCCGATATCGTCGCCTTATACAGACCTCGAGCCTATATAATAACAATGGTCATTAATTGCTAGCCAAAAGCTTGCTGTATGATTTATTAGTACTGCTCGGCTTAATGCCTTACGACACTTACACCTGCAGCCTATCAACCTCATAATCTTTGAGGAATCTATGAGTCCTAATCTTGGGGCCTGCTTCGTGCTTAGATGCTTTCAGCGCTTATCAGTTCCCGACATAGCTACCCAGCGATGCTCCTGGCGGAACAACTGGTAGACCAGAGGTCAGTTCAGTCCGATCCTCTCGTACAAGGACCAACTCCCCTCAAGACTCGCCGCCTGCGGTAGATAGGGACCAACCTGTCTCACGCATATTTGTCACTTATTACTAAGTGTATGGACTATATCACCACCCTATTTAATAAGGGGGCTGACGTATTATAAGTAGTTTAATCCTACTATCCCTTGATTTTTATCAAGAAGTCTCTACGGGGCTAAAAATCTTTCTTTTTTTAAAACCTTTTTAACTTCTAAAGAATTTTGTATTCGTTTTTTAGAATAATTTAATTTCTGAAATTTATCAATTTCTTCAGATAATTTTACAAAATCTTTAGCATTTTTAACTTTCTCTTTCATTTTTAATGTTTTTAACATTAGTCTTGCTTGTCTTTTCTTTAATTTCAGATATGGCTCTATACTTTCTAATAGGTTTTTTATGCTTTCTATATCTCCTATTGTATACTCAACGATTCCATCTTTTCTTTCCCTTATATAACCTCTACCAATCAAGTTTTTAAGCCATTGCATATATGACTTCTCTTTTTTTGACTGATAAAAGACTAATGATGGTGAGATTTGAAAACGAAATCTATAAGTAGAATTCGGTTTCAATCTTACATGAATACTTCCATCACCATCAAGAAATCCTGCTATATAAGCTTTTTGTTCTTTAGAAAGTTTCATAAAAAAGATTTCAGCTTCCCTCGGTATTATCCTAACATATGACAGGTTATTATGCAAGGACTTCACCGATATAAGTCAACTTTTACAATTCATCTTGCGACGAAAAGCCGCCGAATCGACGGTCTGAACCCAGCTCGCGTAACGCTTTAATTGGCGAACAGCCAAACCCTTGGGAGCTGCTTCACCCCCAGGATGCGTTGAGCCGACATCGAGGTGCCGAACAGGGCCGTTAATGTGAACTTTCGGGCCCTACTAGCCTGTTGTCCCCGGGGTAACTTTTAGCTGATGATCTTCCGCGATTCTACTAACCACGGTCGGTTCACTAAGTTCTGGTTTCCCAACTGCGCCAAATATCCTTGTTGCAGTAAAGCCGGCTTTTGGCTTTGTCCTACCACCAAGATTTCCATCCTTGGTTAGCCGACCTTTAAACGCCTCCGTTACCTTTTAGGCAATTTTGTTAATCCTACCTAACTTATATCTCATTGATAGGAGGATATAGGGATTAATTATTGCCAGAAAAATTGAAATTGTTTTGCTCAAAAGATAAATTCTGTAACCGGTTTTTTCCTTTTTTAATGTCGTTTCTATTCCGAATTTATCTTCCAAAGCTTTCTGCAATAACCCCAAATCCTTCTTTGAGAAACATTGGCTATTTATCAATAAAGCTCTGTGCTTTCTTGATTTTATCTGACCGTCATCCATAAACCAGACGGCCAAAGCCAACGGATTTAGTAATTTCCCAATAATTTTGGGAATTTTTTTCTTTTTAGAGTTTTGATCGTAAAATTGATGAGCGAAGAATCTTAACTGGCTACAGGAGATTGTCTGAAAACCATAATTCTGATAAGTTTTACTACCTATTTTTTTAATTTTTATCTTAGGCTCGGTTAAAACAAGATTTTTCAATTTCCTGTACAACCAATCGACGTATTCTTTATGCGAAAAACTTTGTTCGATTTTTAATCTGTATGTTCGGTTTTTATTTTGGCTTTCCAAACAGCCATCACCCAACATTAAACCAATTAAAATATCTTTTTGCTCACTACTCAAACTTACTTTTGACCTAAACTCGTTAATGAATTTTGAATTCATGTTTTAGGATTCGCTTTGCGTCGCCGCAAAGATCAGACTATATCATCTCCGCATTCGCGGAGTCTGGCATGTAGTCGTTGAGGGGTCCAAAATTAAGGACTTCCCTGCGGATTGTCTGCACCAAAAGATTTTTACCCTTCGACCGGGTACTTTTGGATTCTCCAGATGTTCCCGCATATAGCCAGAACGCCCCATCATTTGCCTACCACATAACTTCTTTTTCATTCCAGTAACGGATTTATGTAAAGAATGAAAAATACTGAAGTAAACAAACTCTAAGGCAAGCGCCCCACTTAAACTGACCGCCAGACACTGTTTCCTTCGATAAACTCAAGATTAGAACAAAGATTTTAAAAGAAAGGTGTTTCATTGACGACTCCACCCCGCCCGAAAGCGGGACTTCAAAGTCTCCCTTCTACGCTACGCATCCAAAACCCAAATTCAATATCTAGCTACAGTAAAGCTCCCGGGGTCTTTCCGTCTAGCCGCAGGTAACCGGCATCTTTACCGGTATTGCATTTTCACCGGGCTCCTCGTTGAGACAGTCCCCCAGTCGTTAAGCCTTTCATGCGGGCCACAACTTACGTGGCAAGGGATTACGCTCAATGTGTTAAATCCATTTAATGGAATTCTCTTTGTCGCCAAAGAGTTCGGACCATATCTTCCGACCGAAGCACATAATATTTTATGTACTTGGTTCGGTCTGGCGTATGGCCTCTGAGGATTCTTAAATTTATCGGAATTTACGCGTGTTCATTTCTCTTACCATAAACCGTATTTTCTCTAATCCATTTTCTTCGAGGTGTTTTCCTTTATTCATCATCCTGATAATTCTTGCGAAGATACGGAAATCTTCTTTTTTTGCGGATTGTAAAGGATTTTTCTCAAAGAATGGGATAATCTTCGTTAACAAATCTTCACGATTACGAACCACATATTTCAAAAGATGTTCATGATGGTTGTCGTATCGTCTGTTCAGATAAATTGCTCCGCATCTAAAGAAGTTCTGTATCTTTTTTAGTGCGGCCTTGCTTTTCATCTCTTGGGTAATAACGAATTCTGGAAATACTTCCCATTTTAATCGTAAACGTGATTTTGGATGTTTAAAAAAACTAACTGTAAAACATCCTTCGCCGTCAACGAATCCAATAATCCATCCAATAAACTTAAGCCTTTCCTGCTGATTGTCTGCACCGGATGCTTTTTTACTTTGCATAATGATAAGGTAATATTATTCCTTATCTTATTATACCAAAGTAGCACCGGATACACCAGATTTTCCAGCATATAGCCAGATTTTACTAAAGCAGTTTTCCTACTTTAACACGATTATAGTTATCGCGGACGTTTACTGGCGCTTCGAGCAGTCAGCTCGAGCACATAACGAATTATGTGCTTGAACCGCCGCTGTTGACGTTCCAGCACTGGTCAGGCCTCAGCCCCTATACATCCTCTTACGAGTTAAGCAGGGACTTATGTTTTTGATAAACAGTCGCCAGGGAATCGTTCGTTGCACCCCGTTAGATAAATCATCTAATGGGGAGTCCATATTGCGAACTTACGGACGCTTTTTTGCCGAGTTCCTTAACGAGGTTTCACCCGTTCACCTTGGCACTCTTACGCCAGCCTACCTGTGTTGGTTTACGGTACGGACCACGTACACAATTAATTCCTAAAGAAACTTTTCTAGGAAGTCTGCTCATCCAGGTTTGCTTTGCCGAAACAAAGCATTCTATTCACCCTTGAAAAATCTTAGATGAATAATGAGAATCCAATAACTCACCCAGACTACTAAACTCCGTCCTTTCTTTAGAATTATGTACGCGGGGGCCGGAATATTAACCGGCTGTCCATCAGCTTCACCTTTCGGCTACGCCTTAGGCCCGCCTAACCCTTGGTTGATTGTCATTGCCAAGGAAACCTTAGGCTTTCGGTGTTCCGGGATTTCACCGGGATTGCGGTTACTCGTGCCAACATTCTTACTCCCTATCGCTCCATCCCGACCTTGCGGTGGAACTTCAGTGCAATAGGGATACTCCCCTACCCCGAGCGCACAAAATTTTTGTGTGCTCAGTCTTATCTTCGGTATTGAGCTTTAGCCCCGTGAATTTTTAGCGCAGAATTCCTTAGTTAGTAAGCTATTACGCACTTTTTGAAGGATAGCTGCTTCTAAGCTAACCTCCTAACTATCAAGGGAATTCTACTTCCTTTGTTGCACTTAGCTCAAATTAGGGACCTTAGATGAAGATCTGGGCTGTTTCCCTTTTGACTATGGAGCTTAGCCCCCATAGTCTAACTCCAAGCATCTGCCTACAGTATTCGGAGTTTAATTGGATTACCTAGGTAAAACCCACGATAGTCCATTTAGTGCTCTACCCCTGTAGGTAGTTTTACTCAGGCTAGCCCTAAAGCTATTTCGGGGAGAACCAGCTATTACCAAGCTCGATTAGCTTTTCACTTCTTACCACAGCTCATCCCAGAGTATTGCACGGCTCACGGGTTCGGGCCTCCATCCGCCTTTCGGTGGACTTCACCCTGGCCATGGCAAGCTCGCTTGGCTTCGGGTCTCGAGCACATAACATAAACGCGCTTTTAACACTTGCTTTCGCTGAGTCTTCATCCTAAAAGGATTTAGACAAGCTATGTACTCAAACTCGTTGGCTCATTCTTCAATAGGCACGCCGTCACCCCCACACCTATTGGGGATATGCGAATTTGTAAAACAAATTCGCTTGTCATCGAACTTTATGTTCGATGAAATCCCCGATAGGTGTGGGGGCTCCGACTCCTTGTGGGCAAAATGGTTTCAGGTTCTATTTCACCGCGATCACCTCGCTACTTTTCACCTTTCCCTCACGGTACTGGTTCACTATTGGTGATATCGTAGTATTTAGCCTTGGCCGGTAGTCCGGCCTGCTTCCCTCAGGATTTTCATTTCCCGAGGTACTTAAGTAAAATATCAAGGAGCATAAAGTCGTTTTCATTTACGGGACTATTACCCTCTTTGGTTGCCCTTTCCAGGGTCATTCAACTAACGAAACTTTACCTAAGTGTTCTCCCTCTTGAACCAGGCACATAAAAATTTATGTGCTCGGCTCCAGACAATATTTCCTTACAACCCCCATCGCTCACGCCTCGCTATGCTCGGCGTTCGTGCCGAACGCAGCGAGGCACGAACGATAGGTTTGGGCTCTTCCCTTTTCGCTCGCCGCTACTAAGGGAATACTGTGATTTTTTTCTTTTCCTCCGCTTACTAAGATGTTTCACTTCAGCGGGTTCGCCGCCCCGTCATTCGACAGGACTGATTCGCTGAAAGCGAATCAGGTTTCCCTATTCGGAAATCCCCGGATCAAAGGTTGCTAGACACCTTCCCGAGGCTTATCGCAGTCACGCCACGTCCTTCATCGCCTCGATATCCCAAGGCATCCACCATCTGCCCTTAATTAATGCAATTTTTGGCTAGCAATTAATAACCACTCCATTTTTCACTTTTCAAGGTTCTTTCCTGTTCCTTCGAATCAATCAAAAATCGCTTCTGGGGAAGCAATTTCTAAGAACTTAAACAAAAGGTCTTAGAATTTAACCGCTTCCTTTGTTCAAAATAGTCATTAAATTTTGCATACTAAACTAATCTTAACAATCTTAAAAGCTTTGTCAAGCTCTGTAGATTAACTTTAGCTTTTGATTTGAAACTTTTAACTTTTTTTTATTTTTTATCCTTTCAGCTTCTTCTTTAAATCTTGCAAAAGTTCAGCTGCCACTTCTTTTCCTCCCAGGCCAAAGGCAATACCGCCAGCTATGGCAATCAGAGCTACAAAACCGGTAAATAAGGTTTGCAAAAGAGTAGGAGCAATTTTCAACTGAATCAAAATAGCCAAAATAGCAAAAATCCAGATTGACCACTTTATAATCGTTCCCACTATCTGACCATAACCCACTCTAATTCCTTCCACTAATGCTCTTACCACCTTTTCTAAAATATCAGCTATAATTACTGCAACCACAAAAATAAGAGCAGCAACAATCACATTTGGCAAATAAGCCAGAACCTTAACTAGAAAATCAGCAAATTGAACCAATCCTAAAATTTCTACCGCTGCCAAAAGAAAAACAATAACCAAAACCCACTTACAAATAGCTCCAATAAATCCTGAAGCGTCAACTTTAATTTCTGCTTTTTCTAAAGCCTCTTTCCATCCTCCTTTTTCAAGAATCTGATTGAGTTTTATCCTCTTTAAAATTTCGCTGATTAACCTCCCTACTCCGACAGAGATAAACCAACCAATAATAAAAACAATAATTGCGCCAACCAGAAGCGGAATAAATCCTAGAAATCCCTGCCAAAGATTTTGAAGAGCTTGGATAGTAACATCGGCCCAATCTAAAACCATAAAATCATTGAATAACGAACCCGTTACGAATCTAAAAATTCATATATCCGCAATGAATTCGTTTTTCGTTGATTAATAAAAATATTCGACCTTTAGAGATTATTCTATTATACAAGAAAATAAAAAAACTACCCTGTGGATAAGTTTTTGGATAAATGGGTTTTTTAATTTTTTTAAAAAAACACTTTCAGAGTTTATTTGGTGGTGTTTGCTGGACGAAATCCGAACTCATTTTGAGAAAAATCCGCTTGCGGATTTTTAATCCCGACCCAGCGTTTCCGCTCGCCTGACGGCGAGCAAAACAGAAAAATTTTCTCTACATTTTTTTAATCGCCCCCTCGCAAATTTTTTTTCAATTAAGAAAACGAAAATTTTTCTGTTTTGATATTCTGCTAACGCAGAATTGCGGAAACGCTCCCACCCCATTGTCCGCCTTCGGCGGACTGGCAAGCGGGCAAAAATTCATTTTCCCCACACCCCTTTTTCTTTTTGCCCGCCTGCTTTTTGGCTTCGCTCAAAAATTTTTCAGAAGGCGACGGGCTATAAATCAAAAAAGGTGGAGGGTGAAAATAAAATTAATTAACTTCAAAAATCTTACTTCTACCCTTTAAAAGCAATGACCACTTATTTAATATGTCTCTTCCTATTAAAACATGGTCATTATTTGAGGTTATTGCTCTGACTATAAAATATCCTAAACCATCAAAAATTAGTTTAACAGAGTATATAAAAGTTTTCTTAGAGATACCATCGTACCCGCTAGCTGTTGTTTCATCAACATATTTAAGTTGTAGCTGTTGAGCCACCCGTTTTGGAATCACAGTTATATCTGCCCCAGAATCTAACAGGGCCGGTAATTTTAAAATTATCTGTTGCTGCTGTGGCAATATAGTAGGCATAGATAAAGAAACCTCCAAAACTGGGGCTGGAGGATTAAAGCTTATCTCGTCATAAGGATGACTAAATTTAGTTTGCTTTTTCTTTGGCATAACTAGAAATTTTTAATCCTGGGAGAAGGAATTCTAATCACTCTTTTTTGTTCCGTAACAAAAGGCATAAAAATGGTTTGATAACCAAACTTTTTATATATTCTTTCGGCAAGTTTGGAAAAATCTTTACCGGAGCCTACAACCTTATTATTAAGAATAGCAATATATTTACTTTTATATTTTTTCAATAGGCTTTCTTTATGCTCTATATAATATTTTTTAGCCACCTCAAGTATACTTGCGTCTTTGGGGATAATTGGTTTTTCAACTTCTAACTCCTCTGTTTTTTTTCTAAATAAATCTTCTATTGTAGGCATATGTACGCCCGGAAAGACAAAAATAGGAAAACTACCCACCGAACCCACTTGTTCTGGGCTGTAAATTATGTTCTCACTAAGAATTGATGTATCTGCAGTATTCATGGTATCATCTCACTTTCTCCCAAGCGAAACCGGCCACATTTACATTCACTGCTGGTAAGGGTGGCTGTCCCGGTGCTTGGGGGACTATGATTTTATTGATACGAATATCGTAATAGAAAGTATCTTGTGCTTTTACGCTTTCAATATAAGCTGCTCCGTATTTTATATTTTTAGTGTTTTCTTGCCCTAAAATTTCTAGAGGATTAAATTGCTTCCTAAGTTTCATATCTTCAGCATATTTTTCATACAAATTCCACAATATTTTTTCCAATTTTTCATTAGGAACGATAGTATTAAGTCCTAATACTTTTGCCTCGTCTCTATAAATAGGATAGTTGTGAACGCATATATTGCTTGTAATCTCATTGATAATCTTTTTTATAATCTTCTTATTGCTTTCCTTTTCGGTATCCATATGAAGACCAAGAAGTCTTTCTGATAATATTCTAATCATTCTCTGGGCTCTATAAACATTACCTAATGCTAAGGGGTGTAAGTGTTTAGGGTCAGGATACGAATGCGTGGTAAGATTATCATAGATTTCAGCCATTTTATCTTCTTTAACTTTTCCTTTATCTTTTGCCAAAAGTAGATAAGAAGTAATATCCTCAACGCTGATAGGTATGATATTTTTCGGATTAGCAGGATCTCTTGGATTAAATGGATGCCCCGTAGCAGGGTCTACTGGTGTTAATTCGCCCAATCTAGTCATCACGATCTCATCAGCCCCAAGCGCGATAAGCGTTCCCGCACTATGAGCTCTATAAGGAACTAAAACGCTAAACTTTTTACAATAATTTCTTATAAGTTTGACTATTCTAATAGGGGCAACCATATCACCGCCACGAGTATAAAGCAATAAATCAATATTTTCTCTATTGCCAATCAATTCAAGGTGTCTAAAAAGTATCGGGATTATATCATCTCCAATTTTTGTACTAAATTTATCTCTATCCCCTGTAATATAACAAATCACCGCAGAATTGCGCTCTTTTTCGATTTGTTTCATTAACTCCAAACGAGACAAGGGTTTAGATTGTTTTTGTGGTTTTTTTAGCATAATTTACTTCACTTTAATTATAGACGAAAATTAAACTTTTAGCAACAACAAGTCCACCCAACAGTTTTTTCTACTTTTACTATTCCCCCATCTAAAAGTTGTTTTGCTTCTTTGCGTAAATCAAAAGATTGTTTTATAAATTTTCTAAATTAGATAAAATGCTTCTTCTAATTTTTCCTTCATCTTCTCGCAATTTAAATAATTCTCGCACTCTATAAGTAATATTTTTCTGAATTTTTGGCGAAGCAGTGGGAATTTTAATTTCTTTAACATCTTCAACTTTTATAGTTGGGTAAGTTCCGCCACCAACTCTTGTACCCAATTGGTTTAAAACAAATGGCATTCTTAAAATTGAATAAATGTATTCTTTTGAAATTTTTCCTTTACTTCTTAATACTGCAAATCCAGTAGTTGCCAACGCACCATCTAAATCATCTGGTATAATTGCTATTGCCCCTCTTGTGGGCCGGACTAGCGATACTAAAATATCACCGCCTTTTACAATATATTTTGAACCTGACGGCACTTCTTTACCAAATAATTTTTGATAAGGTTTTTCTATCATCCCAGTTTTCACATTAACATCTCCTATTTCAATATAATAAAATTCTTTACCGGGAGTTTTTTTGGGATTTATCTTTTCTTTTATAAAATCTGCTATTTCCCTTAATGGCACAATTTTTCTGCCCGGTATTGAAATAAATTGTTGATAATAAAACAATGGGTCAAATCTTTCCTCTATTTCGGCAATTGAAAATATAATCGGACATTTAGAAATTTTAATAGTCTTTCCTGATTGAAATTCTAAAAACCTTTCTGCTATAAAAGGAAGGTCATTTTTTTCAATGATTTTCCCTCGTTTTGATGAAATGTCATAACCAATATTTTCTGCTACTGCCATAAAAATATTACCTTGTTTTTCCTTGATATCTATTTTCTTTTTCAAAAACAGGACACTGGTTTTACTTCCTGCACCAGCTGATGTAAAAGTGCCTTCTGGTAATCCTATTGTTCCTAAAATAATGGATTCTTTTTTGATAAGTTCTCTTACATAACCGTTTGTTGGAGAGGTCAAAATACTATCCGGTAAAACAATGGCCATTCTACCCCCTTTATCTAAAAGCGATAA
>Ga0307422_1000304_pt1 | contig 28915 bp, 43 predicted proteins | sample SalMarWE160290MG_FD_202153 | JGI IMG/M metagenome (GOLD analysis project Ga0307422, IMG submission 202153) | Salt marsh sediment microbial communities from the Plum Island Ecosystem LTER, Massachusetts, United States - WE1602-90 | ecosystem: Environmental > Aquatic > Marine > Intertidal zone >...
GAACTCAAACACAAAGAAAAGGTGGAATATCTCTACTCAAACACGGCCTTTCCTCAAACCGCCGGTGGTTAAGGAAAAGGGTAACCAAAAAACAATCTGCCCTGCTAAATTTTCAACAAATCATCACGGGAGTCTTTTCTTGACAATTGCACTCAATAGATGTATGTGAACTGAGAACTTCAAAAACTTATGTCAGGTAAAGTAAAATCAAAGGTATTGCGAAGAAAGGAGGGCCAGGTTTATGAAAAAGCGTAAAGTTTCCAGCCTAATCTTGTTTGTTTTATTTTTCTTTGTTGTTATATGCGGTGTTTCAGTAGCGCAGGCCGAGGAGGACGATGGCTTCACAGCAATGTGGCGAATTGGAGCATCGGGGCTATTTCGACAGGGAAACGACGATATGTCTCTGGTCAACGATAACGGTGGTGTCGAACTCGTAAACGCGAAGGATGTCAATTTGGGCATCGCCCCCGGCCTGGATGCTACCGTAGGGGGCCGGTATCGCATGTTCGGGGTCGAGGTACGCTACCTCGGTCTCCACGAGTGGTCGAGCAGTCATGATACGAGTTCTGCGAATGGGGCATGGGTGTGGTATCAAAATCCTATCGGAAACCTGGGTGTGAACCTTCTCGATATAGAGTACGATTCAAAACTGCACAATGTAGAGGTTAACCTACGCTGGTGGCCGTTTGAAAGATTGAGTATATTGGCCGGCTTTCGATACCTCATGCTCAATGAAGACCTGACCATAGAACAAAATATCGGCCCGGGCTTCATTTTGACGCATGAGATCGAGACGGACAACACCCTATTGGGTGCCCAGGGGGGCATAGAGGGCGTCATCTTACGATTTAAAAACGTCTTTTTTGAGGGAGATGCGGTCAACCTCGGCGGCTCGACAAAGGTAGGATACTTCAACAACCATATGAAGACGGACATAGCGATAACGCCCACAACATGGGCTGCCGATGAGAGCGATGATGAAGGCACTTTTGTCTGCGAAGGGGTCTTGGACATCGGCTACACAATTACCAAAAATATTGTGGTCCAAGTGCGTTATCAGGTCCTGTGGATCCAAAACGTCCTGCTGGCACCCGAGCAGGTTCGAGAAAGTAATCCAGGCTTTGGCATGGCTTCTATGGAAACGGAAAACGTTTTCTACCACGGACCGTGGGTGGGCCTCTCCATTTCCTTTTAGACACAAGGTTCATAATCATAAATGAGTCGAGGCCGTAGCTACAAAACCGGCCTCGACTCATTTTTCTTAAAGGCATGGACCTCACTCAGGCAACCCAGATGAGTGTGAGGTTTCAGGCACTCAATCACTCCTTGCAGGTAAAAGGGTAAAAATGGTGAAAGCAGTAGCCCTCGGGATCTCGGTCTCCGCCATACATTGGCCAATCATTTTTTTGGAGACCTCCTCGTAATCGGGCCTTGCCTCCTCCTCTTTTTTGTACTCCATGCAGATGGGTTGGTGATCATACACGGACAAGATTCTCTTATCTAATTCCTTCTTGCACTTGGAGCAACGGGTAGTACACGAGAGCTTCTCCTCCCAGTTATCTTGCATTTTTATCACCTCTCACTAAACTGTTGATATTCAGGAGAACCATGGACCCTTTTGAGGAAAACGTCACGCGGACCACGTAAAAAAAACGAGGGGGACATCAGAACGTTTTACCGTTCATCTACCATAGTAACCGTTCACTCCTCTATCTTCCACTTTATCGCTTTTCAGTTGCACAGCTGAAGCTCGTCTTATATGCTTTGTCACGAACGATGGTGGCATCGATAGGCGAGGATGGTTGAACAGTAACCCCTTGGATGAACGCAAGGAAGGATCATTGTCAATAACACATTAGGAGAAAGGAGGTAAACAATGCTATCAGCCGAACAATGGTGGGGTATCATAGGGGCATATGGCGCCGGGATTTGGCCCGCTCAGGCGATCTTTTTTGTAGTCGCGGCCGCACTTGTTCTGTTCCTGATCTTCAAACCCGGCAAGGTCGCAACTGCGCTGATGAAGCTGTATCTCGTCCTTGCCTTCGGGTGGATTGGGGCGGTCTTCTTCATGATCCTCGGCAAGGACCTGGTAGGAAACTACTTCTTCGGATCGCTCTTTATCCTCGTCGCGCTTCTGTTTGCCGTTGATCTTTTTCGAGGCAGAATCCAGTTTCGACATCCCGAGCCACAGTGGCAGAAATACCTGACGTTAGCACTCGTGCTGATCGTCTTCAGCTATCCCCTGTTCAGCCTGGTATTCGGACATAATTTCCCTGGTGCAATCATTCCCGGAACATTCCCCTGTCCGACCACCGCCCTTGCGCTGTTGTTGCTGACCACGGCCCTGCCCCGTGTGGACAGGATCATGTATGCCATCCTCCTGTTCTGGGCCATTCCATTCCCGCCCTTTATCCAGATTCCCAAATATGGTGTCTATGAAGATACCATCATGTTTATCGTAGGAATCTACAGCCTCATCATGTTGGTGCGGCATTGGAACAACGACGGCGTTGGGCGCCGAGGTGAAGAAAGCAGGTAAGAGTATCCGATGAACAACAAAATAAGACTTGGGGAGGCTGAACAACGCTATAACACTTCTGCTTAAAAAGGAGAAAAACCATGCTAAGCAAAAAGATATCCAGGCGTTCCTTTATCACCATCTCAGCCCTGACCGCTGCAACCTTTGCACTGGACTGGAAAAGGATCTCAGCCTACGCCGCTAAGATGGGGCCCAAGGACGCCTATCCGACCGTGATCATCGGTGCCGGACTCGGCGGCCTGTGTTGCGCGGCCTATCTGGCCAAGCAGGGGATTCCGGTCACGGTTGTTGAGCAACACAACGTTCCGGGTGGCTATGCCACCTCCTTTGACCGGGCCGGCGGCAAGTTTACCTTCGACGTCTCCCTGGACGGGACTTCCATTCGCAATAACACCCCCGCACATATCCTACAGGATCTCGGTATTCTGGATAAATTGCAATTGATCCAACTTCCCGAGGTCTATCGCCTCAAGACTCCTCAACTGGATATCTCTGTTCCTCAAAAGGACCCCGGGGCATATGTCCGTCTTTTGGCCAGACAGTTTCCGGAAGAAGCCGAGGGGATTCGAGGATTCGTGCACGAAATGATCGGCATTGCCGAGGAAACCGAAGAATTCTATAAGAAAAGAAGGATGTACAAAGGCATATTTAAGCTCCTTTTTCCTCTTCGTCACCGTAAGATGTGGAACATTCGGAATAAGACCCTGGCCGAATGTATGGACGGATACATCAAAGATGCCGCATTGCGAGATGTCTTGGCCGCCCTGTGGGGGTATTACGGTCTGCCCCCATCCAAGCTTTCAGGATTTTACTATGCAGTCGCCACCGGGGGGTACCTCAAGAATGGTTCCTATTATATTAAACCACGCTCACAAGACTTGAGCTATGCCTTGGCCGATGTGATTGAAGAACACGGAGGAAAAATCCTATATAAGACAGCGGCACAAAAGATAATAATACAAGATGATGCCGTGCAGGGTATCGTTATCACGGGAGGAAAGGTCTTGCCTGCTCGGGCCGTGGTCAGCAACGCCAGCGCCCTGACTACATTCCAAGAGATGGTACCCCATGAGGTTACTCCCCCCCAGTATCTGAAAAAGCTGGAAGGATACCAGCCAAGCATTTCAAGTTTTATTGTGTGGCTGGGGTTGAACAGAGAACTCAGGGGCAGGGTAAAGGGATTCAACACCCACGTCTCCTCGGGTCGAGGCGCGGAGGCCGATTACCAATCTCATGTAAAGGGTGAAATCGAGCGGGCTTCCTTCGGCGTCAGTGTATACGACAATATCTTCAAGGGCTACTCCAGACCGGGCACCTCTACGCTGACGCTCCTTTCGCTGTGCGGATACGAACCCTGGCGAAAATTTGAGACCGATTACCGCGCGGGACGCAAGAGGGCCTATAAAAGAGAAAAGCAACGATGGGCCAATATCCTCATCCGCAGGGCCGAGAAAGAAGTAGTCCCCGGCCTTTCCTCCATGATAGAGGTCCAGGATGCGGCCACCCCCCTGACCAACTGGCGTTACACCCGCAATACCGAAGGGGCTATCTATGGCTTTGAGCAATCCATGGACAATACCTACATGAACCGGATCAGCAACCGGACACCCATCAAAGGCCTCTACTTGGCCAGCGCCTGGGGCAATCCCGGCGGTGGATATGCCGGGGTGCTCAGAGGCGGGCAGATGGCCTTTGAAAAGATGATGGAGGATTGGGGAACATAATGTTGGAGTTTCTCACAATCTGATAAGAAGAAGGTATAGTCATGACACTTAAAATCTTCATTTTTGCAATGCTGGCCCTGTTTGTTTTTCTGATGTTCAAACGATCCTTTCGATCGCTTCGCACCCACGGTTTTTATATGTTTTGCGCCTTTGAGGCGTTGTTGGTGCTTTTGTTTTTTAATATTGACTTTTGGTTTGAAGGCGCCTCTTCATGGTATGGAACGTTCTCGTGGGTATTTCTCGTTGTCTCAACGCTCCTTGCCTTCAGCGGATTTTACGGACTAAAAAAATATGGAGAACCTGGTGAAGCATTTGATGCTTATTTTGTTTATTATGGTTGCTGCCTGCAATAATCCCCACACAACATCAGAGGAGCAAAGTAATATGCCAAACGAACCATTTTCTTTTCAGGAGCTGAGGAACGTTCAGGTAATCTCGATACCCCCGCTAGAAACCGTGACGGCGAGCGACGGTGTTAAGCTGGTCTATAGGGCCTATATTCCGAAACAACCCGAGGCAGGCCTGATCTTTTATCACGGTGGCGGTGCCCACAGTGCTGCCGGTTATCAGCATGTTGGTGCTGTTCTGAGCGCAAACTACAATATCGCTACATTTACTCCGGACCTCAGGGGGCATGGCGGTTCAGAGGGGGCGAGAGGTGATGCACCAAGTCCACAACAAGTATTAAAAGATATAAGCACCTTAGTTTTACATATCAAGAAGAAATACCCCAATCTCCCGCTGTATCTCGGCGGTCACTCATCAGGAGCGGGTCTAATACTAAACTATTCAAGCTCAGCGGCAAAAGAGAATGTGAGGGGTTATGTATTTCTGTCACCTCAGCTGGGGTTCCGCTCAAAGACAGGACGTGCGGACAACCCTCATCCCTTTGCACAGGTTAATGTCTTGTCCTTTATTATCAATGGGATGACCGGCGGGGCCTTGTTGGGCCACAGCAGGGCCGTTACGTTCAACTATCCTGCAGCACTGCTGAAATCGGACGCGGGCTTCGTTGGTTACAATACCGTCAATATGGCGAAAGCACTCACACCAAGCTCACCACGCGAACAATTAAAACAGTTAGACAAACCCCTCGGTGTATGGATCGGTGATCTCGATGAAGTATTGGACGCAGACAAGGTTGTGGCTTATGTGAAAGGCTCAAATTCAGGAGCCCATACTGAAAAGGTTTCAGGAGAAAAACATCTATCAATTCTAATAGAAGGCGCTCGATACATAGGCCCCTGGATTCTATCCCATGAGCGGAAGTGATACACCCTAGCACATGTGCTTTTCTCAAGGGCCATGTATGTTTGAATGATGTGAGAGGGTAATTATCATGAGAAGGCGATTATACATTAACCCGATTCTACTGGCGATCGTGAACTTTGGGTGTCTGGTGACACTCGGGTTTGTAGTGAGAGTACCGCAGAGTACCCTTATCAGGTCGTCCGAAATAGTGATAGGATGTGTGCTCTTTGCCGTAGCTATCGCCATTGTGATAGCGGCTCACGGCGTACAGAAACAGGCGCATCACAAAGCGGAAGAGATTACACGATTGATAACCACGGGCATCTATTCCAGATGCAGGCACCCGATCTACCTTGCGTTTATCTTGATGAATATAGCCACTGCTTTCGTATTTGCTAATCTGTGGCTGATGATTGTTGCGTTGCCTTTTATGCTCTTGTGGCATTTCGAGGCACGGCAAGAAGAAAAATTTCTATTGGATAAATTTGGGGATGGATATAAAATATACATGAGGAAAGTTCCTATGTGGAACGTGTTTGGGTCGTCACGAAGATGATCGGTGAATTGCCTGATGAGATTGGGGCCATTCCTGAAAAGCTATGAAGATGGTTGAAAGAAGGTAAGCTCAGTAGTCAAAGAATATGGATATAAGTCCATCAGAGATAAGCCCGAAGAAACACCTTAGATCACTTTTCATCACTGTGGTCTTCTGTGCCTTAGTTGCTTTATTTTTGACCAGCGTAAAATTTGGGGGCGAAACTTTCCTCGAAAACCTCACCGTTTCCCTCTGTATTGGAATCTCAACTTTTTTATGCGTCTTTACAGTTCGTCATCTCCTCAAACCTACCACTCCGCTTATGCAGTTTATAGCCATCGTAATTGCCATGACCATCGGGTCAATCACTGGCAGTTTGGTGGGTCTTGTTATCATAGGAGTAAGGCCCTCCCTGTTTATTATCCGCGAGTACGCCTTTTTTATCCATATCGTACTCATCGGCCTCCTGTTTGGATCGATAATAATCTACTACTTCTTCTCCAGAGAGCGCATCCGTTCTACAGAAGCCCAGATGCAGGAAGAAAAGATCAGGCGGTTAACCAGTGAGAAAAAGGCTGTTGAGACCAACTTGAAGCTTCTCCAGGCACAGATCGAGCCCCATTTTTTGTTCAACACTCTGTCCAATATCCTCAGCCTGCTCGACACCGATCTGAACAAAGGGAAATCCATGCTGATGGATCTCATCCACTATTTACGGACTTCCCTCGCCAAGACACGTGAGGAAGCAACCACCCTCGGACAAGAAATGGAGATGATCAAGGCCTATCTCAACATCTTTAAGGTCCGGATGGAAGGTAGACTTCGCTACAGAATTGATGTACCAAAGAGCTTCGAGAATATTCCATTCCCCCCCATGCTGGTCCAGCCATTAGTGGAAAACGCCATCAGGCACGGGATCGAACCGAAGATCGAGGGAGGCGAGGTAAACATACTAGCGAAGAAAAATGGAGATGTGATTAGCGTGGAAATTGCCGATACCGGTACCGGTCTCTATGAAGACGGCGATATGGGTTTTGGGATTTCCAACGTCAGGGAACGTCTCCAATCCCTGTATGGTGACAAAGGGCGGTTGATCCTCGAAGAGAATCACCCTTCCGGACTCAAAGCAATTATTGAGGTGCCCTATGGAACAGACCAAGGCGATCATCGCCGATGACGAAGATCAATTACGCAGGTACCTAAAATCGCAGCTCTCTGAGGTTTGGTCCGATCTCATCATATGCGGCGAGGCCAGAAACGGCAAGGAGGCCCTGGAGCTGATCGATCAATGCCGACCTGAGATCGCCTTCCTCGATATCAGAATGCCGGGCCTATCCGGCCTTGAAGTAGCCAAAGAGATCGCTGGGTCATGCTGGGTCGTCTTTGTCACCGCTTATGACCAGTACGCAGTGGAGGCCTTCGAGCACGAGGCCATTGACTACCTCTTAAAGCCGGTAACCCCTGAGCGCCTTGAAAAAACCGTTAAGCGCTTAAAAGACCAAATTATCTCCTCCCAGAAACCCCCGCAAGAGATCGCGGAAATTGTAGAGCGATTGATGACCAGCTTGCCAAAGAGACAAGCACCGACGTATTTGCAGTTTGTGCGAGTCCAGAAGGGGGATGGTGTACGGCTCATTCCTGTAGAGGAGGTATATTACTTCAAGGCCAGCGATAAATATACCATGGTCATAACGAAGGAAGGTGAATCTCTCATCAGGAAGCCTATCAAGGAACTGGCCGATGAACTGGACCCCCAGCAGTTCTGGCGTATCCACCGGGGAACGATAGTCAACGTACAGTGCGTTGATCAGGTGAGCCGTTCCGTGACCGGCAGGGGGGTTGTCAGGTTCAAAGGTCGGCCTGAATCGCTCGCGGTCAGCAGACAGTATATCCATCTCTTCAAACAGATGTAACGATATCTACCCGGCATCATGTAACAAGATACCTTATTCAGATGTCTTCCCTTTGACAAGGGCATGGGCCCAGTCTAGAATGGGTGTCAGCCGTGGAACAAGAAGCTCACGGGCTTCCTCATAGCTTAGCCAGCGATATTCATGGTGCTCCGGTCTGCCCAGTTCCTGGCTGACCGGCAGGATTATTTCGCTCTGGCGGGTCTCTGCCACATAATAGCGGGCCACCTTGCCCGGACCGTATGGTGGTGTCTCGCGAAAGTCATGCCCCCAAGAAAAGACCAGGTCCGTCAGGCCGGTCTCCTCCTCAACTTCACGACAGGCTGCCTCAAGGGGGTCCTCGCCGGCCTCCACAACACCCTTGGGAAAGTCCCAGTAGTTGTAGGCGCGTAACAAGAGATACCGCCAGGTATCCCCCTCGCGCCGCACCACGATCACCCCTGCCGACAAGGTTTTGTGCTCCATCTCAGCGCTCAAGAAGAGGATGCCTCACGATGGTCTCTAGATCTTTTATGCACTGATTATTGTTGAATGGGAAAACTCACGATTTTTAAAGTAATAAGAAAGGCAGGCATAATTGCCTGCCTTTCTTATTTAGCTGGTTATATATTACCTGCGTTTACTACGTTTCGTACGTTTACTTGGTTTCGCACGTTTAGCACGTGGAGTAGAAAAAGTAGGAAACGGCTCAACTCCTGCTTTCCTTTCCAGGAACCTCGATGCGGCAATCGCTTCTGCAATCATCCAGAGCATGAGCACGAAGATGATAACCGACATGACAAGGAGAAAGGTCTTCCCGGTCGAAGAAAAACTCCTGATATTTATCAGCATCGCCCACCCATCCATAACCACCATAAATATGAAGGGAATAAAAGCGATCCAGATCGGAAGTTTTTTCCTGAGGAGGTAGATCGTGAGAACTAACAGGGCAAGCCCCGCGAGAAGCTGATTGACCGTTCCGAACAGAGGCCAAAGGGTCATGGCACCCTTGCCATCGCCGCTGTAAAAGGCGAGAACCATCGCAGTAATAACTGCGAAGAAGGTTGCCACATACCTGCCCGTTATGGGCTTTGCGCCCCAGCTCGTTCCCAGCTCAGAAATGACGTATCGCTGAATCCTCGTTGCCGTATCCAGGGTAGTGGCCGCAAAGGAAACTATGAACACCCCCATGATGGTTACGGCTATTTTCAGGGGAATACCATAACTTGCCAGAAGGTTGGCCGAACCTATTACAAAGGCATCGAGCTTGGACTTAAGACCTGCTGCTGCGGCCCACGATGCATAGTGGTGCGTGAATGCGGCAGTCCCCTTTAAGATCTCACCTCCCTCAATGGCAAGGCCGAGACCAAGACCGGCGCCGCAGGCGACAATGACCAGAACCGAGAGGCCCCCCTCCATCAGCATGCCCCCATATCCCACAAATTTGGCATTGGTCTCGAGGTCACACTGTTTGGAAGAGGTGCCCGAACTGACCAGGGAGTGAAAGCCGGAGATGGCCCCACAAGCGACGACCACAAAGATCATGGGGATAATCAAGGGAGCCCCTTCGGGAGATGCATTAAGGGCTGGCGCCACAAAGGTTGGATGGGCTACGATTACCCCGAGACAAAGGAGCGCCAAAGCGACAATAAGCTGGTGTCCATTGATATAATCTCTCGGCTGCAACAGCTGTTGGACCGGAAGTGTGGAGGCTATAAAGGCATAGATGAAGAGGATGACCATCCATACCATTATTGGGGACAAGCCGAACATGCCGGGCATATTTAACGGCCAGTAAGCGCCTATGACCACGGTTATGTACATAATAATCACAGCCACAATGCCCAATACAACAGGATTCTTCCTCCTCTTGTACACCATATAGCCCAGCCACAAAGCGATCGGTATTTCAAGCCACACAGGAATTACGGCCTGTGGATAAAGAGTGAACAAGATAGCGATAATCAGGGCAAAGATCGCCACAACTATCCAGAGTTCAAAAAATATGATCCACAGGAAGAGCTGTCTCACCCGGGGGTTAATGAGATCGCTGACCAAATCACCGATCGAGCGTCCCTTTGCCCGCATAGACACCACCAAAGATCCGAAGTCGTGCACTGCGCCCATAAAAATGGCGCCAAACACGACCCATACGACGGCGGGAACCCACCCCCAGATAATGGCAATCGCTGGCCCTACAATGGGTCCGGTGCCGGCAATGGAGGTGAAATGGTGCCCGAACAGCACTTCCTTTTTTGCAGGGATGAAGTCGATGTCATCCCGCAACTCTGTAGATGGACATTTGGCAACAGGGCTCAGTTTAAATATCTTTTTCCCCAGATATCTTCCATAGGTGTGATAGGCAATAAGATAACCTGCAAAACAAATGGCAGCCAAAAGTAAAGAATTCATATTGTCCTCCTTGTTGAGGGTTACGTTATTCTACCGTAAGCTATCCTTCTCGCCGTAGAAATAATAGAAATCCAGTCTCACCTCCCTTCTCACCATATCACCCAACATCCATCATCGTTGCCCTCAGATCCTCGAGGTTTTTCACGATAACCTCATAGGTATCTTTGCTGAATCTTTTGTGAATATTTTTAATTTCTTGGCGGGGATCAGGAGATTTTATAAGTTCTACGTTTTTTTCGCTGGAGAGCTTTATGACATTTTTGTGCGGTCTTTCGTGATAAAATATAAGTGCGCGCTGTGCCTTCAGTCGATGAGCTGTGTCGGCCATATAGTCAACATCCATAATGCCGATCTTTTGTGCAAAAGAAACGATTATCTTCTGCTTGGACGCCATCTACTCACCGCTTCGCTCACATTTTTTTACTAAATCATCTCCACTGAGGTTTCCTTCACTTTTGTCTATAAGTGCTGGTCGATTTTATAGTATAAATCAATGATATTGTCAAGTATCTTCTGTATGCTCACACCGAGAGGAAATGGCAAGCCTCAGGTGCCCCTGGTTCATCCGCATGGCGTGAAATCTGCTGTGGGCGCTACACTCGGGTGCTTTTCGTTATCTTCATGCTATGGCACGTATCGCTGTTGCCCACAGCTGACGCTCCACTTCGATCACCTCTGAGATAAGGTTCTTGCCCCATTTCAGGGCTCACGGAGAGCACGCCCCACCACGGTCTCTACCTCGTCTATGCACTGATCCTCGTCCAGAAATAGTACCGTCTTGAGCCCCCGTGATCGGGCCCGTTCCACATTGCCCGGATCGTCGTCCACAAAGACCACCTCCTGGGGGGTAAGCCCGAGGTCGGCCACGACATCGTCGAATATGGAGGGGTCGCGTTTTCCCTTGCCCAGGTGGTAGCTGTTGTAGACTTTGTCAAAATCTTGGGAGAGGTGCAGTTGTGCATCCAGGTAATCGAGCCACTCGGTTTGATCGCTGAGGATGGCGGTAATATACCCCTGTTGGCGCAGGCTGCGGACCAGGGCAAGCATGCGGGGGCGCGGTGCGAACCGCGATGCAATGGCACGGACAAGTGAGTCTAAATCACCGGCAATGCCGGTTTTGCCGCGCAGGATTCGCCAGAAGTCTTCCGCGGTTCCCTGACCAATGATATAACCGGATTCGTAGATCGCATCATAGGCCGCTTGATGGACGCTCTGCGGATCGAGCCCTTGTTGGCGGGCGAGATCATAGAGCCCTTCGCGAAACCCCTCTTCCACCAGGACACCACCGAAATCAAACAGAACCGCACGAATGGGGCCTTCTTTCATGACGTTGTTGTTATAGTTCAAAAACACAAAAAACTCAACCCCGAACCGTCATTCCCTTATGTTACCGAGCGTGGTAGAATAAAGCATTCCGCAATAAACCAGAGTAGCGTAGTAAACATCTGTTGCCCTTAGTTTTTAGGCTTTAGAAAGGAGTTGTACGATGCCATCCATCGAGAGAGTTTCAGTGATCGGTGCCGGGGCTATGGGGGCCTTCTATGCCAGCAAATTGTTCGACATGGATAAAGAGTGTGTAACCGTGATAGCTGACGGTGAGCGCTACGACCGCCTCAAAGAAAAAGGGCTGATCATCAACAAAAAACACTATCTCATCCCGATAGTGAGGCCAGAGGATACAAGCCCCCCATCTCACCTCATCATCGTGGCTGTAAAACACCACCATCTCCCCCAAGCCATTAAAGACATAAAGAATGCAGTAGGCGAGAACAGCATTATCATATCCGTCATGAACGGCATAACGAGTGAGGAACAAATCGGCGCAGCCTACGGGATGGACAAGGTGTTGTACGCCGTCGCCCTTGGTATTGATGCACTCAGACAGGGGAACAGCGTAACCTACACCACCCAGGGACGATTGCTCTTCGGTGAGGCAAAGAATCCCGTCCTTGCCGAGCGTGTCAAGCGAGTGCAATCTCTCTTCGATAAAGCAGGAATTATCTACGAGACGCCGGAGGACATGATTCGCATCCTCTGGTTGAAGTTTATGATTAATGTGGGGATTAATCAGGTCTCAGCCGTCTTGCGGGCGCCCTATGGCGTCTTCCAGACCACTCAAGAGGCCAAGGAAATCATGGATGAGGCCATGAGAGAGGTCGTGACCATTGCCAAGGCAGCCAATGTGCAGCTGTCCGAAGAAGACATACAACAGTGGTATACTGTTTTGTCAACGCTGTCGCCCCAGGGAAAGACCTCCATGCTCCAGGACGTGGAGGCAAAAAGGAAGACCGAAGTGGAGATGTTCGCCGGTAAGGTGGTCGAACTCGGCAAAACGCATGACGTCCCAACGCCGGTAAATCAAACCCTCTTGAGAATGCTCAAGGTTATAGAACAACAATATGGAGATTGAATTCGTTAAAAGGGCCCTCCTTTACAAAAGGGGCGTGCGATGGTAGCATAGACCCCACAAAAAATCGTTCTCAGTGGGGGATCATCCATGCAAAAACAAAAGAAGCAGGCGATACTCTGCCCCAACTGTAACAGCCTGATCAGCAAAAACGAATCCCGGTGTCCCTACTGTGGGATAACCCACCCTGGCTCGTGGTGGAACAACAACGTTTGGACCCGGGCATTCCGCGGTACCGATCAACTCCTCAAGGCCATCATTTACACCAACATCGGCTTTTACGTGCTTTCACTCCTGCTCAATCCCCGTGGGTCCAGCCTCTCAATCAATCCCTTTACCCTGTTATCACCTGACACTAAAAGTCTCTTGGTCTTAGGTGCAGCGGGGACCTATCCCATTGCCCACTTTGGTCGATGGTGGACACTCGTCTCCGCCAACTACCTCCACGGGGGCGTCCTTCATATACTGTTCAATATGTTTGCGTTGAGATATGTGGGCCTTCTCGTCATTGAAGAATATGGAACCTATCGCATGTTCATCATCTACACCCTCGGCGGTGTCTCCGGTTTCCTGGTCTCTTATCTCTTCGGGGTACCCCTTACCATCGGTGCCTCTGCCGCCGTCTGCAGTCTGATCGGCGCGGTCCTCTACTACGGCAAGAGCCGGGGAGGCGCCTATGGACAGTTCATTTTCCGACAGATCGGCGGCTGGGCAATAGGGATCTTTATCTTCGGTCTGCTGGTGCCGGGGATCGACAACTGGGGACATGGAGGGGGGATGCTCGGCGGTCTCATCCTCGGTTTCCTATTGGGGTATCAAGAGCGCAGGGGAGAGACCCTCTTTCACAAGCTTCTCGCCGGTGTGTGTGTGATCGTGACGGTTGGAGTCTTGGTTTGGGCGATCGCCTCCGGCCTCTATCTGCGCATAGTGGGATAAGGGGAAGGATCCAATGGCAAAAGAGATGGATCAAAAGGTCCGAGAGGCCATCTATCGCGCAGTGCAGCAGGAACCCTTTGCGCAGGCCTTGAAGATGGAACTAGTCGCCCTGGAACAAGGCTATTCCAAAGTGGAAATGACGTACGACCCTGCGGCCATGGCAAATATCTACGCACGGGCCCACGGCGGTGCCATCTTTGCCCTCATCGACGAGGCCTTTGAGACGGCCAGCCAGACGCACGGGACCATCGCCGTGGCCTTAAACGTCAATGTCAACTATATATCCAGCCCCCCACCGGGGGCGCGGTTGCGGGCCGAGGCGCGGGAGGTCAGCCGGACCAAAAAAACGGCCACCTACGACATCAAGGTCACGGACCAGGGTGGGGGGGTAATCGCCACCTGCCACGCCCTGGCCTTTTGCACCGGCAAACCCATCTCCTTTGTGTGAAGGGAATTTCCGGCGAGGATTGCACTGTGAAGGGTGAAAAACGTTCCTATCCCATTACGGAGTGGCCGAAGGGTGACCGCCCGAGGGAGAAGCTCTTGGCGCAGGGATCGGAGTCCCTCTCCGATGCGGAGCTGCTGGCCATAGTCCTCAGGACAGGGGACGGTACGAGCGGCAAGACCGCCCTCGATCATGCCCGTCAGCTCATAAAGAAATTTGAGACCTTTCGAGGCATCGCCTCCGCAACCACCGCCGAGCTGTGTGACCTCAAGGGGATCGGGCTGGCCAAGGCGGCGGCCGTGAAGGCGGCCATGGAGATCTCCCGCAGGTATGCCACGGAGCGGTTCCCCCAGGGGAAGACCTTTAGTCACAGCAACGATGTCTTCGCCCATTTCCACCAGCGCTTGCGGGATAAGAAAAAGGAGTGCTTCTTCATCCTCTTGTTGGACAGCAAGAACAGGGCCATGAGAGAAGAGCGGATCTCGGAGGGGACCTTGACCAGTTCCTTGGTGCACCCCCGGGAGGCCTTTAACCCCGCCATCAGGGAGTCTGCTGCCTCGTTGATCCTGGTACACAACCATCCCAGCGGCGACCCCACCCCCAGTCGAGAGGACGAAGAGATCACCCGTCGGCTGGTGGAGGGGGGCAAGCTGCTCGGCATCGGCGTCTTGGACCACATCATCGTCGGGCAGGGGCGTTACTACAGCTTCGCCGATGAGGGAAGACTTTGAGAAACGGCGAGATGAAAGAAGATGCCTTTTTGCTGAGAACGCATACAAAGGAACGTTTTGATCCAGAGGCCCCCACTAAGGCCGAGCTGGACATCTTGCAGGAAAAGGCGGAGGCCTTGGGACAAGCCGGGAGAAAGGTGGATGAAAGCCTGCAGCGCCTGAGGGTCTTGGAGGAACGAATAGGGATGGTGGTGGATGAAGGAAAAAACGCGAGAGTTGAGGTAAACACCCTTATTAGGGAGTTCAACCAGGTGCGTGAAACGGCCCGCCAGCGCCTCCATCACCTCATCATCCACCGTGAGGCCATCGGGTTTCGCAGCCATGCACACGTGAAAAAGATGTATAGCATCCCCCTGAAAAAACAACCACTTTCTGATGGCGAAGTACGAGAGGATCATCACCCATAACGACATGGATGGAGTGGTAAGCGCCGCCCTTTGCTCTTATTGCTTCCAGATCGATGACGTCCGGTTCACGGGGCCCAATGCCATTATCAGAGGGGAAATCTCCGCCACTGAACGGGATATTGTGTGCGACTTGCCCTACCCCCTGCACTGTGGCCTGTGGTTCGATCACCACGAAGGAAACGCCGTGGATGTGCAGTATAGAAATATCGACCTGGAGGAAATCCCAGGGAGGTTTGCACCCCAGGCAAGCTGCAGCAGGGTAGTGTACGAGTATTTCTCCGAACAGGGAATTGCATGGCCCCCCTATTTCGAAGGGACGGTGGAAGAAACGGACGTCATAGACAGTTTCGCCTATCATAGCATGGAGGAGTGGCGCAGAGAGACCCCCGGCAAGCTGGTGGATTACTTTCTGAAGGCGGGGGATGCTACCCAGCGCGAAAAACATCGCTCCATGCGAGAGCTGGTAGGGTGGCTACGAGATCTCCCCCTGGACCAGGTGGTGGCCTTGCCTGCGGTACGAGAGGGGATTGAACAATACAAGCGGGAAGAGGAAGGGATGCTCAAGCGCATTGAGGAGGATGCCTATTTTCTCCCTCATGACCGTCACAAAGAGATCGTCATCATTGACCTCACCCGGCACAATCGCCCTCCCCACATCATTAAAAATCTGGCCTTCCTCCTCTACCCCCAGGCCTCAGCCGTCTTGGAAATCTACTCGCTCTTCGACCGGGGGGTCAAGACCACCAACCTGGGATTCAGCATCTCCCTCGGATTCACGGTGAGCCAGCAGGAACACACAAAGGATCTCGGAGAGATCATGCGTGAGTTGAATATGGGAGACGGCCACCGAGGGGCGGCTGCCGGAACCGTGTACGCCCATTCCAAGGCCGAGATGCTCACCGAGAAGGAAGAGGTACTACAGGGGATCTATAAGCTCTGGATAGACCAGGGGTAGGGAGGACCAACCTCCTGGTTGCCCTGAACTACTTCCTGATGTGAGAGACCGGAGGGAACGATCGGAGATCAATTAATGAGGGATAAACTGGAAACAATGTATCGACTGGTGCAGAACAAACGCAAGGTGTTAATCGTTACACACACCAACCCTGATCCTGATTCCATTGCCAGCGCCTGTGCCCTGCGTCACCTCTTTGCCTCATGGGGGATAAACTCGGTGCTCGTCTACGGGGGAATTATCGGTCGTGCGGAGAACAAGGCCATGATCACCAGGTTGCGTATCCCCATACGATCCATCCAAACGGTCAACCCCTTCAATTTTAAGGTAGTCTCCCTGGTAGACGCCCAGCCATTTTCGGACAATACCCCCTTGCCTCCCTCCCTCGTGCCCAGCATCGTCATCGACCATCATCCGGCGAGAAAGACCTCCTTGCTGAAAAAGATCTCCTTCGTGGATATCAGGCCGGACTACGGGAGTACCACCACCATACTGGCGGAATACCTCTCGCAGGAGAACGTTGATATCAATCGCAAGGTGGCCACCACCCTCTACTACGGCATTATGTCGGATACGAGATATTTAGGCAGAAACACCAGTGAGATGGATATAAAGATCTCAACCGATCTCTACCCCAAGGTCTTGGTGAAGACCCTCTCTCAAATCGAACACCCCCGTCTCTCCCGGGAATACTTTCGCATCCAGCAAAAAGCCCTCCAAAACACGGTGTGGTATCCTCCCAAGGGAGTCTTGATCAGCGAACTGGAGGATTTGATAGACCCGGATATGGTGGCCATCATAGCCGATTTTTTGATCCGCATGGAGGGAGCAAGGTGGGTGCTCGTCCTCGGCCGACGGGATCATGAGGTCTTTTTCTCCCTGCGGACAATGGGGCATCACAAGGGCGGCGCCGATAAACTGGCTCGTGACCTGATCAAGGGAATAGAGGGGGGGAGCGCAGGGGGGCATGAGGCCACTGCGGGGGGACGACTGGAACTGGCCTCTCCTCAACACAGAGAGGAGGGCATACAGAAACTGAAAGAACGGTTTCTCAAACTGCTCGATTGTGATATATCAAAGGGAATTCCATTTGTTTAATATAAGAGAGGAGGGAGAGCCTCATGGACATGAAGACGGTACGGCTCGAAATCCCAGAGGGAGCCAATATCATCTTGGGACAGAGCCATTTTATCAAGACTGTGGAGGACCTCTATGAAGTGATAGTGAGCGGGGTGCCGGGGGCAAAATTCGGGCTCGCCTTTTGCGAGGCCTCGGGCGATTGCCTCATTAGGTCAGAGGGAAATGATCCCCATTTGATCACCATCGCCCAACAAAACGCCTCCGCGGTGGCGGCTGGCCATACATTCATCGTGGTGCTCAAGGATGCCTTCCCCATCAACTGCTTGAACGCCATCAAGATGTGTCAGGAGGTCTGCAGCATCTACTGTGCCACCGCCAACCCCGTCGAAGTGATCGTCGCCCAGACAGAACTGGGAAGGGGCATTATGGGAGTGATCGACGGTGAACCCCCCAAAGGAATTGAAGATAAAGAGGGAGTTCAGTGGAGAAAAAAACTGCTGCGGGACTTCGGGTATAAATTATGATTTCTTCTGATCGGCCTTCTTCTTGGCGGACTTTTTGCTCGCCTTTTCTTTCGTAGCCTCCTTCACTTCCGGAGGGATCAGTTCGATGATGGCAAGGGCTGCCCCGTCGCCCTGACGATTGCCGGTCTTGAAGATATGGGTATACCCCCCGTTTCTCCCCGCAAGGCGGGGGGCGATCTCCGCGAAGAGCTTGTGAGCCACCTTTTTGCTGTTGATGATCCTCAGGGCCTGACGACGGGCATGCAGATCCCCCCTCTTCCCCAAGGTGATGAGACGCTCGGCAAGGCTGCGTACCTCTTTGGCCTTGGCCTCGGTGGTCTCAATCCGTTCATGGTCCAAGAGAGAGGTAACCATATTGCGCAGCATCATGAGACGATGACTTGTGGTGCGGTTGAGTTTTCTCCCGGCCGTGCGGTGTCGCATGAGTTACCCCTTAGTCCTTGTCCTTGTTGTGCGCTTCAGGAGGCGCAAGCTCATCTATATCCATCCCCAAATAAAGACCCATCCCCTCTAAGACCTCCTTTATCTCGTTCAGGGATTTCCTGCCGAAGTTCTTGGTCTGAAGGATCTCCTGTTCCGTTTTCTGGACTAATTCCCCGATATATTGGATGTTGGCATTCTTGAGACAATTTGCCGATCTGACCGACAACTCAAGTTCATCCACACTCTTGGTCAGTCTCTCGCGCAATTCCTCCAACCTCTTCTTTTTTTGTTCCTCATCATCCTCGTCCGGGAACTCCTCGGGGGATTCCTCGAAGTTGATAAATATGTTCAGTTGATCCTTAAGAATCTTAGCTGCCACGGCAACGGCGTCGTCGGGTTTTATCGTACCGTTGGTCCAGACCTCGAGTGTGAGTTTGTCATAGTCGGTGATCTGCCCCACGCGCGCATTGGTTACAGTATAATTCACCTTCTTGATGGGGGTAAAAATAGCGTCGATGGGGATGGTCCCGATCGGCATATCCTCCTCTTTATTTTTCTCGGCGGTGATATACCCTTTTCCGGCCTTTACCGTCATCTCCATCTTCAGCGCGGCACCCGTGCCGAGAATAGCGATGTGCTGCTGCGGATTGATCACCTCCACATCGGCATCGGTGATGATGTCGGTTGCAGTGACCTCTTTTTCACCTTCAATTTCTACGTGCGCGGTCTTGGGTCCGGGCCCGTGCAGCTTGAAGACTACCTCCTTCAGGTTAAGAATGAGGTCAGTCACATCCTCCTTGACCCCGGGCAATTCAGAGAACTCATGCAGACTCCCGTCTATCTTGATCGCCGTAATGGCCGCACCCGGAATCGATGACAGCAAAATCCTTCGCAAGGAATTCCCCAAGGTTATGCCGAAACCTCGCTCCAGGGGTTCAGCGACAAATTTACCATAGTATCCGGTTAAGGTCGCTTCTTCAACCTCAAGCCTCCGCGGCTTGATCAAGGCCTTCCAATTCTTCTCGTTTATCTCCATAGCCTTCCAATTTCCTCCTGCGACATGCTGAAATCGCTATTTGGAGTATAGCTCTACGATAAGTTGCTCTTGAATGGGAGGGGTTGTTAATTCCGCTCGATCGGGCCATCCCTTAACCGTTCCCCTGAGCTTATCCTTTTCCGTCTCCAGCCACTGAGGTAAGCCCCTCCTGGCCGCTCCCTCTACAGCCTCCTTGATCCGATCCATCCCTTTGCTCTTGTCCTTGACCTCGATGACATCGTTTGGTTGCACGAGATAGGAGGGAATGTTTACCGTGCGTTCGTTGACCAAAAAATGGCCGTATCCCACCAGTTGCCTGGCCTCCTGACGAGAGGTAGCAAAACCCAACCGGTAGACCGCATTGTCAAGTCGCCGCTCTAAGAGGACCAGGAGGTTCGTCCCCGTGATACCCTTTTGGCTATCGGCCTTTTCAAAGTAGTTGCGAAATTGTCTCTCCGATACGCCATATAATCGTCTGACCTTTTGCTTCTCCCTTAACTGGATGCCGTAATCAGAGAACTTGACCCGACGTTGGCCATGTTGCCCGGGTGGATAACCCCGCCGATCAAAGGCACACTTATCAGTATAGCAACGCTCACCCTTTAAGAAGAGCTTCATTCCCTCCCGCCGACATAATCGGCAAACCGAATCTTTATAACGCGCCACCTTACACCCTCCTCCGCTTGGGAGGCCTGCAGCCATTGTGCGGTATGGGGGTAACATCCTTGACCATGTGGACCTTCATCCCCGCGGCCTGCAAGGCTCGCAAGGCGGCCTCCCTTCCGGCTCCCGGCCCCTTCACGTAGACATCCACCGCCCTCATCCCCTGCTCCATGGCCTTTTTTGCGGCAGCCGATGCGGCCAGTTGGGCGGCAAAGGGTGTCCCCTTGCGCGACCCCTTGAAACCCTGGGTGCCCCCACTGGCCCACGCAATGGTGTTCCCCTGATCATCGGTAAAGGTTATAATGGTGTTGTTGAAGGTGGCCTGGATGTGAACAATCCCCGAAGGGATATTCAGGCGCGCCTTTTTCCGTACAACTTTTTGATCCCGTTTGGCCATATGTCCCCCTATTTCTTCTTTCCGATTACTCCCCTGCGGGGGCCTTTGCGAGTCCTGGCGTTGGTGTGGGTTCGCTGCCCCCTCACCGGCAGGGATCGACGATGACGCAGTCCCCGATAAGAACCCAGGTCCATGAGGCCCTTGATATTCATGGCTATTTCTCGCCTCAATTCTCCCTCGACTTTATAGGCACTGTCGATAATTTCCCTTATTTTGACCACTTCCGATTCGCTCAACTCACCGGCCTTCTTATTCCAGTCGACCTCGGCCTCATGCAATATGTTCTGAGATGCAGAGCGTCCGATGCCGTAGATATAGGTGAGAGCAATTGCCACCCTCTTGTCCTTCGGTAGATCAACTCCTGCAATTCTGGGCACTGCTTTCTCCCTCCTAGCCTTGTCTCTGTTTATGCTTCGGGTTTACGCAAATCACCCTGACGACACCCTTTCTCTTGATGATCTTGCATTTATCACAGATCTTCTTCACCGAAGATCTCACCTTCATTGGAATCCTCCTTGTGGCGCTGTCCCCTTACGCCCGTTTTTTCTCCCGATAGGTGATCCTGCCCCTGCTGAGATCATAGGGGGAAACCTCCACCGTAACTTTATCCCCGGGAAGGATTTTGATGTAGTGCATCCTCATCTTTCCCGAGATGTGAGCCAGCACCTTATGTCCGCCTTCCAATTCCACCCTGAACATGGCGTTGGGAAGGGTTTCCGTGACCGTTCCTTCTATTGAAAAGGCCTCAGCCTTGGGCATGGGGAATTCCCGTTATTCCTCGATGGCCTGCCCGATGTTCCGGAAGATCTCCTCTATCTCTCCCACACCATCAATGGCACGCAGGAGCCCTTTTCCCCGATAGTATGCGATCAGGGGGGCGGTCTGCTCTTCGTATACCTGAAGCCGTGCCCTGATAATCTCCTCCTGATCGTCATCCCGCTGATATAATTCCCCCCCACATCGATCACACACGCCTTCCTTGGCGGGGAGATCGAAGACGATATGATACATGGCGCCACAGTTTCGGCAGGTCCTCCGACCCGTCAGGCGCTTGATCAACTCCTCGTTCGGCACCTCGATGCTCACCACATGATCTATTGCCCGTTGCATCTCTCCCAAGGTGCTATCCAGGGCCTCCGCCTGGGGGACGGTGCGCGGAAAACCGTCCAAGATAAATCCACCCTTACAATCTGATTCCTTGAGCCTCTCCCGCACGATCCCCACCACGACCTCGTCGGGGACCAACGTGCCCTGGTCCATGTACCCCTGTGCCTCTATCCCTAAGGGGGTCCGCTCCTTCACCGCACCCCTGAGGATATCGCCGGTGGATATCTGGGGTATATGGTACCGTTCTACCATCTTCTGTGCCTGTGTTCCCTTGCCCGAGCCGGGTGGTCCCAGGAGAATTATATCCATCTCGTTACCTCGTCTCTTCTCTATTACCTTCTGGCACGACGACCTTTCAGCTTCCCCCCGCCGATCAGTCCTTCGTAGTGCCTGGTCAGCATGTGGGATTCGATCTGCTGGACGGTGTCCAAGGCCACCCCCACCACGATAAGCAAGGCCGTCCCCCCGAAGTAGAAGGGGACGTTAAACCTCACGATCAGGAGGGTGGGCAAGACGCATACGGCGGCCACATAGATGGCCCCACCGAGGGTGATGCGGGTGAGGACCCGATCGATATAATCGGCGGTGGAGCTTCCCGGCCTGATGCCGGGGATGAATCCGCCGTACTTCTTCATGTTGTCTGCTACATCTACGGGGTTGAAGACCACGGCGGTATAAAAATAGCAGAAAAAGATGATAAACCCCACGTAGAGGAGATTATAGACCACCGTGGTAGGCTGAAAAAATCCTTTAATGGCATCCATCCATGGATGCTTCACAAAGTTGGCGATGGTGGCGGGAAACATGAGGATGGAGGAGGCGAAGATGGGGGGGATGACCCCCGCGGTGTTGATCTTTAAAGGGAGATGCGTGCTCTGCCCTCCATACATCCTCCTGCCGATGATCCGCTTGGCATACTGGACGGGTATGCGGCGATGGGCGGTCTCCATGCAGACGATGAAGCCTATGACGGCGATCATGAAGGCCACAATGGCCAACATGAGTATGGGTCCCAATTCACCTGTCCTAATCAACTGAATGGCCTTGCCTGAGGCAGCGGGCATGCTCGCCACGATCCCCGCGAAGATGATCAGGGAGATCCCGTTGCCGATCCCCCGCTCCGTGATCTGCTCCCCCAACCACATCAGGAAGGAGGTGCCGGCAGCAAGGGTGATGACCGTCATGAAACGGAAGGCCCACCCGGGGTGCAGGACCACTGGTGTCCCTTGCTGTATCCCCATCGCCTCTAGACCCACAGAGATGCCGAAGCCCTGGATGATGCTCAGGATGACCGTGCCGTACCTTGTGTATTGGGTGATCTTTCTCCTCCCTATTTCACCTTCTTTCTGCAGGCGTTCAAGATAGGGTACCACCACCGTGAGCAGCTGGAGGATAATGGAGGCACTGATATAGGGCATAATACCCAAGGCAAAGACGGACAGCCGTTGCAAGGCACCTCCGGAAAACATGTCAAAAAATCCAAACAAGGTTCCACTCGCCTGCTGAAAGAATAGGGCGAGGGCCGCACTATCGATCCCCGGGGTTGGGATATGGCATCCAACCCGATAGACCGCCAACAAGAGGAAGGTGACCATGATGCGCCGCTTTAATTCAGGTATCTTGAAGATATTAGCAAAAGCTGCCATGGTTAGGCCTTCTCAGCTTTTCCCGAGGCCGCCTCGATCTTCTCGCGGGCCGACTCGGTAAACATATGGGCCTTGACGGTGAGGGGGATCGTCAGGTCGCCGTCTCCCAGTATTTTCACCCCATCATAGACCTTTTTGACCAACCCCGCCTTGCGCAGGGTCTCGATATCCACCACCTCACCTGCTGAAAAACGGTTGAGGTCTTTGATATGGACCAAGGCGAATCGCTTTTTGAATATATTCCTGAATCCCCGTTTGGGAACTCTCCGCTGCAAGGGCATCTGGCCCCCTTCAAAAGCGCGGGGGATGTTGGCGCCACTGCGTGAGCGCTGGCCCTTATGACCCTTGCCCGCCGTCTTTCCGTGACCGGAACCAGGTCCTCTGCCCACGCGTTTCGGTCTTTTTCGTGCCCCTGCGGGTGGTTTGAGTTGTTCAAACATCTTACTCGATCACCTCCACGAGGTGGGAGACCTTTCTGATCATCCCCCGTATCTCCGGCGTATCCTTCAAGACCACCACCTTGTTTATCTTGGTCAAACCCATGCCGCGCAGGACCTCCCGATGCCTTCGGGGATGCCCGATGCCGCTGCGGATCAATCGGAGCTTTACGTGTCCTGTACCCATGCTTATTGCCTCAGGATTGCTCCCAGCTCAATCCCCCGTTTTTGGGCGATTTCAGAGGAGGCTTTGAGCTGTCTGAGACCCTCAAAGGTGGCCTTGACCAGGTTGTGGGGGTTATTGGAACCGAGGGATTTGGTCAGGATATTCTGTATCCCCGCTACCTCCACCACCGCCCTGACCGCAGCCCCGGCGATAACCCCGGTCCCCTCCGAGGCCGGCCTCAGGATGACCTTGCCTGCCCCGAACCGTCCAATGACCATATAGGGTATGGTGCCATTGACGAGGGGGACCTTCACGAGGTTCTTTTTTGCCAGTTCGATCCCCTTGCGGATGGCCTCGGGGACTTCATGGGCCTTCCCCAGACCGCTGCCCACGGTCCCGTTGCCGTCGCCGACCACCACCAGAGCGCTGAAGCGGAATCTCCTCCCCCCCTTCACTACCTTGGCTACCCTGTTAATATGCACTACCCGATCGCTTAATTCCTGTTCCGCGGAATCTATCGCCTCCACCTTTTCCTCCTCGTTAAAATTCGAGCCCCTTGTGACGCGCGGCCTCAGCCAGCTGCTTGATCCTGCCGTGGTAGAGGAATCCGTTGCGATCGAAGACCACCCGCTTGATCCCTTGCTCCAGGGCCTTCTGGGCTACGAGGTCACCGACGGCTCGGGCCGCATCGACACTGCCCGCGGCCTGCAACTGTCCCTGTAATTCTTTGCTGAAGGTAGAGGCCGCTACCAAGGTCTGCCCGGTGGTATCGTTGATAACCTGGGCATAGATGTGTCGCAGGCTTCGGTATACGGTGAGACGAGGTCGCTTCTCAGTTCCCTGCACCTTTTTTCTGACCCGCTGTTTTCTCCTCTGTCTCCCGTGCAATCTCTGTGCAGTCACCGCACTTCTCCTTAGGCCTTTGCCTTACCTGCCTTCCGCCGAACCTGCTCATCTGCGTATCTGATCCCTTTACCCTTGTAGGGTTCGGGCTTTCTGAAACTTCTGATCTCGGCGGCCACCTGTCCGACTTTTTGTTTATCGATGCCCTTTACCGTAATTTTGTTCTGCTTCTCCACTTCAACCTGAATACCCTCGGGAATAGGATAAATCACGGGGTGTGAATATCCCAGGGTCAATTGAAGGTTTTTGCCCCCAATGCCGGCCCGGTACCCTATGCCCACGATCTCCAGCCCCTTTTCAAACCCCTGCGTAACCCCCGTTACCATATTGGCGATGAGTGTCCTGGTCAAGCCGTGGAGAGAACGGGCACGCTTTGCATCCCCTTTTCGTTTGACGTGGATCATCCCATCCGCAACCTGCAGGGAGATACCCGGGGGAACGATATAAGACAAAACCCCCTTGGGACCCTTTACCTCCACGGCAGAGCCCGCCTGTTTTATCTCCACCCCTTGAGGAATAGGTATAGGGACCTTGCCTATCCTCGACATCTATCCTCCTCCCGATACCTACCACACATAGCAGATGACCTCCCCACCTACCCCTGCCTGACGCGCAGCGCGGTCCGTCATCACCCCCTTGGAGGTGGAGAGGATGGCTATGCCCATCCCGCTCAATACAGAGGGGATTTCATCCTTGGTCACATAGACCCGACGGCTGGGCTTGCTCACCCGCTGCAGGTTGGCGATGACGCTTTGCTTCTGATCGTCATATTTGAGGTTGATCTTGAGGATTCCCTGTTTGGTGTCGGGTATAGCCTCATAGTCTTGGATATATCCCTCTTCCTTGAGGATTTCAGCGATCCATCGCTTAATCTGAGAGGAGGGGATCTCTACCTTTGGCTTTTTTGCCGTACCGGCATTGCGTATCTTGGTCAACATGTGAGCTATCGGATCGGTCATGCTCATAGGTCTACTCCTCACATACTACCAACTGGACTTGATAACTCCCGGGATGTCCCCCTGGAGAGCGAACTTCCTCAAACAGATACGACACATATTGAACTTTCGGTAAAAGCCCCGGGACCTCCCACAGATAGGACATCTATGATAGGTCCTTACCCTAAATTTTTCCGGCCTTTGGGCCTTGATCATTAACGCCTTTCTCGCCACAAGAAACCTCCTTAACCCCGAAAGGGCATACCCACCAGCTTGAGGAGTTCCCGTCCTTCCTCATCGGTCTTGGCTGTGGTTACGATAACGATGTTCATCCCTTTGATCTTATCAATCTTATCATAATCTATCTCAGGAAAAATGATCTGTTCCTTTATCCCCAAGGAGTAATTCCCTCGGCCGTCAAAGGCATGAGGGGAGAGCCCACGAAAATCCCTCACCCGGGGGAGGGCCACATTGATGAGTCTGTTCAAAAACTCATACATCCGCTCTTTTCTGAGGGTCACCATACAACCAATGGGCATACCGGTCCTCAGTTTAAACTGGGCGATAGACCGCTTGGCCTTGGTGATGACCGGTCGTTGCCCCGTGATGGCGGCTATCTCCTCCAAAGCGGAGTCAAGGATCTTGATGTTCTGGATGGCCTCTCCCAGTCCCATATTGATGACGACCTTAACCAAGCGGGGGACCTGCATGATGTTGGTATAATTAAAGTGCTTCATCAATGCTGAAACAACTTCCTCGGTATATAATGCGTTCATCTTTGCCATCGTCCCCTACCGATTTAAAGCCCTATTCATCAATGGCCTCCCCGCATTTCCTACAAATCCGGACTTTCCTGCCGTCCTCCAGGACTTTTTTTCCTATCCGGGTGGGGAGGTTGCATTTGCTGCAGAGCAGTTGGACATTGGAGATATGGATGGGGGCCTCTTTTTCCACGATGCCTCCCTTGCCATGGGGACCACCGGCCCTGAGGTGTCTCTTGGCGAAGTTGAGGCGTTCGATGAGCACCGCGGCCTTTTCGGGGAGGACCTTCAGCACCTTCCCGGACTTGCCTCGTTCCTTGCCTGCAACTACCATCACGGTGTCGTTTTTCTTGATGGCTACCTTATGCATAGCGCTTCTCACAAGACCTCCGGAGCCAGGGAAATGATCTTCATGAATTTTTTCGCCCGTAGTTCCCTGGCCACGGGACCGAATATTCGGGTGCCGATGGGTTCGTTTTGCGGGTTGATCAGCACCGCCGAGTTATCGTCGAACTTAATATACGAACCGTCGACCCTCCTGATCCCCTTTTTAGTCCTCACCACTACGGCCCTCACCACTTCGCCCTTCTTTATCTTGGCATTGGGGATGGCATCTTTCACCGAAACCACGATCACATCCCCCAACGAGGCGTATTTCCGCTTTGAGCTTCCCAAGACCTTGATACAACCGACCTTCCGCGCCCCCGAGTTGTCGGCCACATCCAACATGGTCTGCATCTGAATCATGAGTATCCGTTAGACCTCCGGTGCCTGTGCGATGATCTCTTTCACATTCCACCGCTTGGTCTTGCTGAGGGGCCGGGTTTCTGCGATCAATACCGTATCGCCGACATGACACGTATTCTCCTCATCATGGACCTTGTAGGTGGTAGAGCGTCTGATGTATTTCTTGTAGATGGGGTGTTTGGCCATGCGTTCCACCCGGACACTCACCGTCTTGTCCATGGTATCGCCGACCACCATCCCTATCTCACGCTTTCTCGTACCTCGCCCCTTCATACCGAAATCTCTCCCTTTTTCTGACGTAACACGGTCTTCACTCTGGCGATATCGCGCTTGACCTGGGTCAGGCGCATGAGGTTTTCGAGTTGTCCGGTGGCGCGCTGGAATCTGAGGTTGAAAAGCTCCTCCTTGAGATCCCGCTCCTTTTGAGAGAGCTCATCGAAACTCAACTCACGTAGTTCCCCTGCGCGCATCATACCTCTCCCCGGCCCACAAATCGAGTGGCGATAGGGAGTTTGTGCGCGGCGAGTCGCAAGGCCTCCTTTGCCTTTTCTTCAGGGACACCCTCCATCTCGTACAGGATGCAGCCCGATCGCACCACGGCCACCCACCCTTCCACAGACCCCTTTCCCTTCCCCATCCTGGTCTCGGCGGGTTTCTTGGTGAAGGGTTTGTCGGGAAAGATGCGTATCCAAATCCTCCCGGTCCGCTTGATGAAACGGGTCATGGCGATACGCGCGGCCTCGATTTGGCGGTTGGTGATCCATCCCCCTTCCAAGGCTTGGAGGCCGAAGTCACCGAAATTGAGCTCAGTACCCGCCTGGGCCTTTCCTCGGATCCTTCCCTTCTGTCGCTTGCGGTATTTGGTCTTGCTCGGTGCCAGCATGGTGTTATATCACTCCGGAGAGGTCCTCTCTCGGGGAGCGAGGACCTCTCCATTAAAAATCCATACCTTTATCCCTATCACGCCGTAGGTGGTCTTGGCCTCGGCGAAACCGTAGTCGATCTCGGCGCGGATGGTGTGCAGGGGGACCCGTCCTTCTCGGTACCACTCCCGACGCGCCATCTCATGTCCCCCTAATCTCCCCGCACACGCGATCTTTATCCCCTGCGCCCCCAACTTGCGGGCGGAGTTCACGCTGCGCTTCATCGCCCTCCGAAAGGCCACCCGCCGCTGCAACTGGAAGGCCACGTTCTCGGCCACCAGTTGGGCATCGGTCTCCGCCTTTCTGATTTCCTTAATATTGATGATGATCTCTTTGTTCGTTACCGCCTGGAGCTCCCGCTTGAGGTTTTCCACCTCCGCTCCTTTTTTGCCGATGATGATACCTGGGCGGGCGGTGTAAATATTTATCTTTACCTTGCTCGTCTTGTTCGCCAACCGCTCTATCTCTACTGAGGAGACCGCTGCATGGGAGAGCTTGGTATTGACATAATTCCGAATGGTCAAATCTTCGTGCAAGAGGGCGGCATAATCCTTCTCGGCAAACCACTTGGACTTCCAATCCTTTATGATCCCGAGCCTAAACCCGATGGGGTGCACCTTTTGTCCCAAACCATTACCTCCCTGTTTTATTGTTCATCCAAAACCACCGTTATGTGGCTGGTCCTCTTTCTGATCATGGTGGCCCTCCCCAGAGCCCTGGGCATGAATCGCTTAAGGGTGGGACCATCGTCTACCGAGATTCTCTTAATCACAAGGGTGTCCACGTCCATCTGCTTGTTCTGCTGGGCGTTGGCCACGGCGGAGTTGATCAGTTTAGTCAGGGCCTTGGCAAAGGCCTTGTGAGTAAGGGCCAAGATGCCCAATGCCTCCCCCACCTTTTTGCCCCGGACCACGTCGGTTACCAACCTGGCCTTCC
>Ga0307422_1000305_pt1 | contig 28831 bp, 26 predicted proteins | sample SalMarWE160290MG_FD_202153 | JGI IMG/M metagenome (GOLD analysis project Ga0307422, IMG submission 202153) | Salt marsh sediment microbial communities from the Plum Island Ecosystem LTER, Massachusetts, United States - WE1602-90 | ecosystem: Environmental > Aquatic > Marine > Intertidal zone >...
ATGAGAATCGTCTGTATGAAATCAAACCCATAAAATTACCCTCACTTCAAGGAAATCGAGTTAAAAGTAAAATATTGTGATTCTAATTTTTTGTAAATTTATCCTCAATAGAGACCTGAGTAGTTACCAATTTTTTATTGATAATTTTTACTGATTATCTCCATTGCCTGAATATTTCAATAACGCATTTTCTGTTATTGATTTGCTTCACAGAAATGCTAAATCTTTTTTTCTCATCGTTTGATTCAAGGCAGTTAGTAACATTAGCATCCATTTTTTCCTTTTCACCTTTTATAACCCGCAATCGTTAGATAAATATCGGGAATTTCATACTATAATTAAATCTTTCAGGCTAAATTAGATCTTAAAGGACATTAATTACCATCGGGTATCCACTTCTACTACTCATCAATGAGTAAGTGAACGGGATTTCTGATGATAAGAATTCCATGGAAATCTATTTTTCCTGAAAAGAATAATTTCTATCTTTAACGAAATGACAGGAGGAACAACTAGTAAATAATTCAAATCAACCATTCGCCTTATCGATTTGATTATCTAAGCTATAGTAACCCTTCTTAACATTGCAATGATTGCTCCTGTCAGGATTGATTCTTCAATTAGCTGGCCTTTGCCCAGGGAGTGGTTTGCTTCTTTGATCTCTACCGGGAGGAAAGGTTGCTCTGCCATTCATTTTGTGCATAATCCAACGATGGTATCTGTCAACGTTTTGGGCAGGTCTCTGCAACTATCTGGTAAAAAAAGCAGCCATCAATCCACCCATGTGGTGGTTTCCCTCCTCAAATAATCTTGAAAAGGCAGAGAGTGCCATCCATGAATATGTGGGGATGGTGTGGTACAGGGTGGTGGAAAAATAAATCAAGGTTGTCGGTTTATCAGTTGTCAGTTATCGGTTATCCACTCGCTGCGCTCGCGTTATCGTAGTTCTCATGGTTCTGGCTCAGTAGAAACAACGACAACAATGACAACAATGACAACAATGAGAACCTTTAATTCCGACGCAGTCGGAATAAGCGCGTGGGCCGGAAAAAAATGCGGGCAGGCGTAGGCCTCGTGCGTGGAAGCTTATTTTTTTCTTGATTTTTCTGTTTACTCTTTGTATCAAGACAAAGAGTAAAGCCCGTCCGGCAGGACAATTGGGGTTTGGGGCAAAGCCCCAAAAAACAATACCATTAAATTAAAAATTCCCATTATTACGGCGCATACAATGTTCCAGCCCCGAATAACCATACCACGTGCGCCGTTTATGAATGCTTACATTCATACCCTGGGCGTTGCCCAGGGCTGAATTAATTAGGCCTTTCAGGCCTTAAAACCTATACCAATCTTAGAAAAATAAAAAATAATAGCTAAATAGCAAGAGACCGCCACGGCTCCCAAAGTCGCCTCGCGGAACCGTGCTTCTAACATACAATTGAATAACGATATCCTTGCACATAACTTCCCTGGATGCAGGATTCAGCGAGGAAGGGAGGAACGAACTTCCGACGCTGTCTCACGAATTTAAGCACGTAGTTAATGAAAGCCTGTCCGGCAGGACAATCCGCCCGATAGGGCAAAAAAAAACGTTAGTTATTCAACGAACAAATGCGTATTTTCTTTTCTAAAATTATTCTCCCCCTACCCTTCTTCTGGTTATTGATCATTATCGGGGGGCTTTTTCTTCTTTTCAAAAGAAAGAAACCGGGTAAAATCCTCTTAGCTCTTGCCATCACAGAGCTTCTCCTTTTTCGTTTCCCTGGGTACTGACAACAACGACAACCCTCCTTCGCCAAGGCTACGAAGGTTAAAACCGTAAAATAAGGTTTTTCCGCAACCTCAGTCAATTCAAAGTCATGGTATGGCTAATAACGTTTCACAGGTGCTGGCTGGCTTTCACAATTTTTATTAATTTTGCTAAAAACAAACGATATGGTTACCATAAAAGTAAATGAACGGACAAAAGCAGGAAAAGCACTGATTGAAACTGCACGGATAATGGCTCAAAAATATCGGGGAATTGATATTTTTCAAGAAGACCAGGACTTATTGGAAAAAATGAAAGTTAATTACGAATCTGATTTGCTTTCAGAAGAAGAAAAAAAAGTCTTTCTAAAAGAACTGGAAAAACTGGCCGAATAATGGAATTCAAGTTTAAGAAGTCTTTTGAGCGTGATTTTAGGAAGGTAAAAGATAAAAATCTTGCAAAAGCAATTCTTAAATGTGTTCAAAAAGTTTCAGAAGCCCAATCAATTAATGACATTAACAATCTTAAAAAAATTTCAGGCCACAAATCCGCATACAGAATTCGAACAGGAAATTATCGCATTGGAATTATAGTTGAAAACAATATAGCCATTTTTGTAGCATTTGCCCATAGAAAAGAAATTTACAGAAAATTTCCCAAATAAATTTGTTTTTTCTCTGTAATCAAAACGAACCGTTCTCTCCAAAAAGAAAGTTCCCTTCGGTTTCCTATGAAGGTTCTGTTTCAAGAAACCACCTTGTTCAGCTGGTGGCTTAAAGTCCACCTGCTGAATTGTTGGTAATTCTTTTTGCATTCAGGCGCTAAAAAGTTCATCTTTTTCAGCTCGGTAAAAGCCGCCGCCGAAAACTACCTGCAAAAACAATTTTCATCACCCAAAACTTTAAACTCGGAACTCTGAACTTTGAACCCGAAACTCTGAACCCGGAACTTGAAACTTCATATAAAACCAACCAAAATTCCGACGCAGTCGGAATACCATCCGCCTAAGAAAAAATTCGTTCTGGCGCATGGGCGTGAGACCGCCACGGCTCCTTACGTCGCCTCGCGGAACCGTACTTCTAACATACAATTGAATAACGATATCCTTGCACATAACTTCCCTGGATGCAGGATTCAGCGAGGAAGTGAGGAACGAACTTCCGACGCTGTCTCACGAATTTAAGCACGTAGTTAATGAAAGCCCGTCCGGCAGGACAACCCCACTGCAAACAGGATTTCTTTTCATCAAGTTCAGTGACACCCAGCTTTTGGGAGTGCAACGAACCAAAAGATGTCGGTGGAACTATTCCCTATTCCCATTTTCCATTTATAATGTAAACTATTGTTCATTACAAATGAAAACATTATCTTTGTAAAAAAACAAGGGTTGCCAATGATTCGTTTATCCGATTTAAGATCAGTTATTTCTCTACAACGTGAAACGATCGTAAACCAGATCAGTTATCAGAGATCCTTGCTGAACGATCTGACTGTTTTAGATGGTTTTGCGTTGATCATATCCGGAATACGCCGATGCGGAAAGAGTACGCTTCTTGCCCAATTGATCAGCAAACAGACAGATAAATGGTTATTTTTGAATTTTGATACACCCCGGCTTTTCAATTTTGAATTTCCGGATTTTCGCATTTTAGATGAGATCTTATCAGGGGACAAACACGTCAGAAACCTTTTTTTGGATGAGATACAAATTGTTGAAGGATGGGAGGTGTACGTCCGGGGCAAGCTGGATGAAGGGTACAAGGTGGTAATAACCGGTTCAAACGCAACATTGCTAAGCCGGGAGTTGGGAACAAAACTTACCGGCAGACATATCTCAAAAGAACTGTTTCCGTTTTCTTATGATGAGTTCTGCGGATATACTTCTTTACAGCCGGGAAGGGAGTCTGTTATGAACTATATTGAAACCGGAGGATTTCCGCAATATGTCCTAAACGGAAATCCGGATATTCTTCATGCACTGATTAACGATATTCTTTACCGGGATATAGCTGTACGCTACAATATACGCGACGACAGATCGCTGAAGCGTCTGTTGATGTATATGGTAACCAATATTGGCAATCTGGTGTCCGCCAATAAGCTGAAGCATGTGATAGATGTTAAAAGTACTACGACGGTCCTTGAGTATCTGTCTTTCATGCAACAGTCCTGGCTGTTCCACCTGCTTCCGAAATTTTCCTGGTCTTATAAAAAGCAGCTGGTCAATCCCAGAAAAGTCTATTTGATAGATAATGGGTTGCATGATACAATAAACCCTTCGTTCACAAAAGATATTGGGCGCAAGTTTGAAAACCTGGTATTCTGGGAATTACGGCGTATTACTGAAGACTTGTTTTATTACAATGAAAATGCGCGTGAATGTGATTTTGTAGTTTGCAATAAAAACCGGCCGCAGTTGCTTATTCAGGTATGTACGGAACTTCACAGTGATAATTTTGACAGAGAACGGAACGGCCTTCTGGATGCAATGAATTATTTCGATAAATCAAAAGGGTATATAATCACTTTAGATCAAAGTGACAAAATTTCTGCAGGGAATAAGACGATTGAGGTTATACCGTTTTACAAAGCGGATTTCCGGAAAATGCGGTCTGGCGCATGGGCATGAGACCGCCACGGCTCCCTGTCCGGCTGAGCCATCCAGACGGACCTGTCCGGCTACGCCTGCCAGACGGGCTGCGTCGCCTCGCGGAATCGTGCTTCGAACATACAATTGAATAACGATATCCTTACACAAAACCTCCCTGGATGCAGGATTCAGCGATCCCGATGGAACATCGGGAGAAGCTGTCTCACGAATTTAAGCACGTAGTTAATGAAAGTCTGTCCGGCAGGACAATTGGGGTTTGGGGCGAAGCCCCAAAAAACAATAGCTGCAAAGCGTGAGACCGCCACGGCTCCTTACGTCGCCTCGCGGAATCGTGCTTCTAACATACAATCTATTAACGATATCCTTGCAAATAACTTCCCTGGATGCAGGATTCAGCGAGGAAGTGAGGAACGAACTTCCGACGCTGTCTCACGAATTTAAGCACGTAGTTAATGAAAGCCTGTCCGGCAGGACAAATGGGGTTTGGGGCGAAGCCCCAAAAATCAATAACAAAAGGGATTACCCCCATTATTCCGGCGCTTCAATGAAACCAAATATTTAAGAGTATGCGAATCAAATATTGATGGTTGAATTCCTGTCTGCCGCCAGGCAGGAATCCCGATTATGAAATGTATCGGGAGGCTGAATTATTTAGGCCTTTCAGGCCTCAACACATATAATAAAATAAAATAGTATTGCTTTCAGCAATAACACAACCTGTCCCGAAAATTCGGGAGATTACAAATCTGCGCCAACAGTCGTCTGTTATGACGTCATTTTTTGATGTATATTATTATTTATTGCCGTCAATTTTTATAAATAATTAGCTATATTAGCCGTCATAAAAATAAACTACCCCGAGGCAGAGCCATAGGGGTATTAAATTAAGTTTGCTTCGCAAACATATTTGTTTCCGATCCAAGGATCGGGGAATTAAACCACTACCTTCTCGTCCACCGAAGCGAACGCGAAGGTGGATTAAACATTGAATACAAGAATGTTATTGATAACGAGGATAACATTCCATGTTATCTCCCGTTATCAACAACAAATCATCATTATTATCAGAACGAATTAATAAGAAACCCCGTCAATGATTTTCAGGCATGATCAAACTGACAACAATGATAACCCTCCTTCGCTAAGGCTATGAAGGACGAAGCAACCAACAACCCTCCTTCGCTAAAGCTTCGGAGGACGAAGCAATCGACAACCCTCCTTCGCTAAAGCTACGGAGGACGAAGCAACCTTCCTTCGCCAAGGCTTCGGAGGACAAAGCAACCCTCCTTCGCTAAAGCTACGGAGGACGAAGCAACCGACAACAATGATAACAATGAGAATCATTAATTCCGACGCAGTCGGAATAAGCGCGCTGGAAAGAAAAAAATACCCTTACGAAAATTGGGAGTATAAATATACAAAAATAGGGAGTGAAACATTACAATAACCGGGAGTGTATTCTTTTTTTTATTACTTTTGCTGGATAGAACGATATAACAAATTACAGCAATGGATCAAAACGAATATCTTCCAAGAATTTCTGATAATATCCTGAAAAGCCATCTGGAAGCTATGGGTGCAGTTCTTGTTGAAGGGGCAAAATGGTGTGGTAAGACGAGCACTGCCCGCCAGGTGGCCGGTAGTATATTGATGCTTCAGGATCCTGACCAACAGGAAAATTATAAAATCGCTACTCAAACAAAACCTTCTTTGCTTTTACGTGGGAACACTCCACGTTTGCTTGACGAATGGCAAATGTATCCGGTTCTTTGGGATGCCGTGCGTTTTGCTGTGGATCAACGCGGAAAGGTCGGACAGTTCATTCTTACAGGCTCTGCTGTGCCTACGGATGACGCTACCATGCATACGGGTACCGGACGTATCACCCGTATGCTCATGCGCCCAATGTCATTGTATGAGTCCGGTGATTCAACCGGTGAGGTCAGCTTAAAAACGCTGTTTGATGGAAAACCCGACATAGAAGGTTTTAGCAAGTTGAGTATTGAAACAATTGCATACATGATAGGTCGGGGAGGTTGGCCCGGTGCGGTCAAACTGGAAGAAAAAGCGGCGTTACACGTGGCTACCGCTTATCTGGAAGCCATTGTCAATGCCGATGTCCATAGGGTTGACGGGATAGAAAAGAACCCGGACAGGGTACGGTTACTTTTTCGCTCGCTGGCACGTAATATTTGTTCGTTAGCTACAGCAAAAACCATCATTGCCGATGTCGCTGCAAATGAAATTTCGATGACCGAAAAGACCTACACTTCCTATATGAATGCCCTGAAACGAATTTTTGTTGTTGAGAATTCGCCGGCATGGCAGCCTTCGCTGCGTTCAAAAACCGCTATCCGCTCTTCAGAAAAGCGAAATTTCGTGGATCCATCCATTGGTATCGCAGCCCTCCAGGCTTCACCAAATAATTTGTTGGATGATTTTGAAACATTTGGCTTTTTCTTCGAATCGCTTTGTACAAGAGATATTCGTGTATATTCCCAGGCCTTAGGTGGTGATGTCTATCACTACAGGGACAGAAGCGGATTGGAAGCAGATATGATAATCCGCCTCCACAACGGACAATGGGCGGCTATAGAGGTGAAGATGGGGTCAAAACAGATTGATGAGGCCGCCAGACACCTCTTAGCCCTTCGCAAACGGGTTGACACATCAAGGGTTGGAGAACCGGCATTTCTTATGGTTCTCACGGCTGGAGAATATGCATACAGACGCAAAGACGGCGTGCTTAATGTTCCCATAGGATGTCTGAAAGATTAAGCATTATTTAATATGGATCAATGTGGATCAATATAGATCAATATAGATCAATGTGATCAGAGTTTAAAAGTTGTCGTCGTTGTCATGGTTGTCCACTCGCTTCGCTCGCGTTATCGTAGTTCTCATTGTTCTGGCTCAGTAGAAACAACGACAACAATGAGAACAATGACAACAATGAGAACCTTTAATTCCGACGCAGTCGGAATAAGCGCGTAGGGTGAAAAAAATGCGGGCAGGCGTAGGCCTTGCGCGTGGAAGCTTATTTTTTTCTTGATTTTTCTTTGTTTCGTTTCTTTTTATCTAAGAAAAAGAAATGAAAGCCCGTCCGGCAGGACAATTGGGGTTTGGGGCGAGCCCCAAAAAACAATAGCTGCAAATCATGAGACCGCCACGGCTCCCAAAGTCGCCTCGCGGAACCGTACTTCTAACATACAATCTATTAACGATACCCTGGCACATAACTTCCCTGGATGCAGGATTCAGCGATCCCGATGGAACATCGGGAGAAGCTGTCTCACGAATTTGAGCAAAAGCAACAGAAAACAATATATTTACTGTTTTGATAAAGAAAATATTTAAACTACTTTTACAAAACGATGGAAATCATTTTCAACATAGCAGATTATTTGCCTTCAACAATAACCACCCGTAAGGCAATAGAAGAAATCAGGCAAAACCTGAATTCTTCTAATATAAAAATTGTTGCATTCAACTTTTCAAAAATCGACTTTATTTCAAGGGCATTTGCTGATGAATTGTTACATTTTATTGAAAAAAACAACATCGAGGCTCAATTTATAGACATGAACGATGTTGTGCACCAGATGCTCAATGTTGTCTATAAAAACCGCAAGCAACGAAATAATGGTTTTCACAACATTGCCATTACGCATTTCAAAGAAAGAGAGCAATTAAACCAACTTTTATCGCTCATATAAAATACTTTTGTTTTCTTTTGTTCTCACGGCTGGAGAATATGCATACAGACGCAAAGACGGCGTGCTGAATGTTCCCATAGGATGTCTGAAAGATTAAGCGATATTCAATATAGATCAATGTGATCAGAGTTTAAAAAGTTGTCGTCGTTGTCATGGTTGTCCACTCGCTTCGCTCGCGTTGTCGTAGTTCTCATTGTTCTGGCTCAGTAGAAACAACGACAACAATGAGAACCTTTAATTCCGACGCAGTCGGAATAAGCGCGTAGGCCGGAAAAAAATGCGGGCAGGCGTAGGCCTCGTGCGTGGAAGCTTATTTTTTTCTTGATTTTTCTTTGTTTCGTTTCTTTTCATCTAAGGAAAAGAAATGAAAGCCCGTCCGGCAGGACAATCCCCTCCGCTGGCGCGGATTTGCAATCCGTGCCTCAGCCTTACCAGCAATAACACAACTTGTCCCGAAAATTCGGGAGATTACAAATCTGCGCCAACAGTCGTCTGTTATGACGTCATTTTTTGATGTATATTATTATTTATTGCCGTCATTTTTTATAAATAATTAGCTATATTAGCCGTCATAAAATTAAAATTACTTTGTGATGTATTTGAAAAGACGCATTGATGATGATTTGTTTGCCTGGAAAAATGATCCTAAACGCAAGCCGCTCCTGTTGCGCGGTGCACGACAGGTAGGGAAATCCTCGACTGTGCGGGAATTTGCAAAATCTTTTGATTCGTTTGTGGAGATTAATTTTGAACACAGGGATTTTCAGTTCGCAAAATCTGTTTTTGAAAAACATTCTTCACCAAGGATAATTTGTGATGAACTTTCGGCAATTCTTGGCACAAAAATCACGGAAGGAAAAACACTGCTGTTTTTAGATGAAATTCAAAGTTGTATTCCTATCCTGTCTGCATTACGCTATTTTTACGAAGAGATGCCCGGGTTACATGTTATCGCTGCAGGCTCCCTGTTGGAATTCGCTTTTCATCAAATACCCTCGTACGGTGTGGGTAGAATTCGTTCTCTATCTATGTACCCGATGTCGTTTGACGAATTTTTAAGGGCAATGAAGCTGGACATATTGGCTGACAAGATCAGGGAGGCATCCCCTGACATTCCGCTTTCGGATGAATTGCATAAGAAATGCAGGGAGCAGTTTGGCCGTTTTTTACTAATCGGTGGAATGCCGGAAGTCGTCTGTGCTTATGCCAATGGAGGTTCTTTGCTGGAATGCCAGCAAATTCTGGATGATTTAACCCGTACTTTTTACGATGATTTTGCAAAATATAAGGAAAAAGTGGCTGTATCCCGGTTACGGGATGTATTTGGTGCAATCATTCATCAGACCGGCCGTAAGTTTGTATTGTCCAACGTACAGGGACTTAATAACCTACAGATAAAGGATTGTCTTGAATTGTTGGAAATGGCCGGGCTGATCTATCCTGTAACGCATACTTCGGCAAACGGATTACCCCTGAGTGCAGAGTCAAATACTAAGTTCAGGAAATACATGCTTTTTGATACCGGAATTTATCAACGGTTCCTAAGGCTGGATATCTCTGGTACTTTAAATTTTGACCGTATCGAACAAATTAATAAAGGTGCACTTGCGGAACTATCTGTTGCTTTGGAATTGAAAAAAGCCGTGCCATCCAACACTCCGGTGGAGTTGTATTATTGGCGACGTGAAAAAGAAGGCAGTTCCGCCGAGGTGGATTTTGTGGTGCAACGAAACAAAGATATTGTCCCTATTGAAGTGAAATCGGGAACAAGAGGCTCTATGCAAAGTATGTTTCTGTTTTTAAAAGAAAAAAACAAAAAATACGGCATTCGTACCTCTATGGAAAATTTCGGGAAATATAACAATGTGTTGGTTTTTCCTTTGTACGCGATTGCAAACAGCGTACGTTAATCAGGTTTTGACGAATGGTCCTCCCAAAGAGGTTTTAAAGCAAAGTTGACAAAGATTTTCAGATAAAATGAAAACCATATTCAGGTAGCGTTAATCTCCCATTGATGCGTTCAAGAATGTTATTGATAACGAGGATATTGTTCGGATATTCAGATTAATAGAATCTGGAGCCAGGGAAAGTGATAAGGTGGAAAGGTGGGAAAGGTGTCCCGATACGCTACACTCCCGACTTTGGTCGGGACAGGTTATCGGGATTAGTTCGCCCAACGACATTTGGTTCGCTACGCTCCCCAATGTCGGGGCTCACTGAATCGGTTGTCGGTTCCCGATAGGACAATGGGGAGCTTGGGGCAACGCCCCAAAACAAAAGATCACCAACTCCGACGAAGTCGGAAATCCCTCCGCCTAAGAAATATGCGGTCTGGCGCATGGGCGTGAGACCGCCACGCCGCCCTGTCCGGCTGCATCAGTCAGACGGGCCTGTCCGTCTGATCCATCCAGACGGGCTAAAGTCGGCTCGCGGAATCGTGCTTCTAACATACTATGTAATACAGATACCCTAGCACATAACTTCCCTGGATGCAGAATTCAGCGATCCCGCTGAAAGCGGGTGAAGCTGTCTCACGAATTTGAGCAAAAGCTGACCGAAAAAGGCCTGGCCAAGTTTCAGGAGGATGTGCGGAAGATGGTGTGATATTAAAATCGTTAAAAAATTTGCATAAATTGAAAATGTGTACCATATTTGTACCGAAAAAGTACACATATTGAAATTATGTTGGTGATTAGTTCAAAAGAGTTCCGTGATAACCAGAAGAGTTATCTGGACAAAATTGATGAAGGTCTGGAGATCTTGCTTCAGAGAGGCAAGAACAAGGCTTATCGAATTATTCCTGTTACAGAAGATGATACACTCATGTCAAAAGAAGCGTTTTATGCGAAAATTGACAGATCTCTGGCTGAGGCCCGGGAAGGTAACCTCGAAACATTCGATACCGTCGAATCCCTTATGAATTTTCTTGAAACGCTTTGAAATGTATAAAATTTCTTTTACCGGTCAGGCAAAGAAAGATTTGAAAAAATTAAAAGACAATGAACCTTCAGCATTCAAAAAGCTATCAAAATTGCTTCTGGAACTCACAGAGCATCCAATGACCGGTACAGGTAAACCTAAACCTCTTGGCGGGGATAGAGCAGGACAGTGGTCAAGGAGGATAACAGATAAGCATCGTTTGGTTTATCTGATAGAAGATGAGTTGGTCAATGTTTTGATATTGTCGTCCTACGGCCATTATAACGACAAGTAAATATCCTTTGAATGACAACAATGATAACAACGACAAACGTCAACCGTCACGAAGCGAAGCGAAGTCCCGATTTCCTATCGGGAACTAACAACAGAATCAATAAAGATCAACTAAACACATTCAATTCCGTAATCCCGGAATTGCTCCTTCCTTACTCTCCTCTCTCCCCTGTTCTTTCCTGATTGCTTCCGTAAAAATTCTCCTTGAAAACCAATACCCGTTTTGATGTCATTGTAGGGGATATTACCAATGAAACCAAACTACGGAGGATTTTCCAGGAGTATTCCCCGACCATCGTTTTTAATGCAGCAGCATACAAACATGTGCCTTTGATGGAGGAATTCCCGTGTGAGGCTTTGCGGGTTAATGTGGGAGGCACAAAAATACTGGCTGACCTTTCCCTGGAGTTTGGCGTAGAGAAATTTGTCTTTATATCCTCCGATAAGGCGGTCAACCCAACCAATGTGATGGGTGCTACCAAACGGATCAGTGAAATTTATATCCAGGCACTGGCTCAGTCAAAGAAATACACCACCCGGTTTATCACCACCCGTTTTGGGAATGTGTTGGGCTCCAACGGCTCGGTGGTGCCTCTGTTCAAAAAGCAGATTGAACGGGGCGGACCGGTGACCGTAACCCATAAAGAAATTACCCGGTACTTCATGACCATCCCGGAAGCCTGTCAGCTGGTCATGGAAGCCGGATTTATGGGCAACGGAAATGAAATTTTTGTGTTCGACATGGGCGAACCGGTGAAAATTTACGACCTCGCAAAAAGAATGATCCTCCTCTCAGGATATGTGCCGGATAAAGACATCAAAATAAACATAACAAACCTGAGACGCGGGGAGAAACTGTACGAAGAATTACTCGACCAGAAAGAAGAACTGTTGCCTACCTATAACGACAAAATACTAATTGCCAAAGTTCGGGAACACAACTACCAAACAGTAAACAAGCAGATTCTTCATTTGCTTGAAAATGTGGATTTAAAATCCCGTTACAAGCTGGTGGAAGAAATGCAGAAAATTGCCACTGATTATGTGTCCATGAATTCCTACTACCCCAACGGAAACGGCAAAGACAAAAAAACCGGCAGCGACCACAAGCAGAAAGAAACTTCCGGCGTCACAGAAAAAAACAATCCTGCAGAATAATACAGAAAATTTATTGGGGAAAACAGCCGATCAGAAAGGATCAATGGGATCATTGAAAGATTCTCGGATTCTCGGATTTTCAGACTGAATAGAATCAAGAATCAAGAATCAAGAGCCAGGAACCAGGAACCACTTTTCATGCTTATCCCCTCGCTTTCGTTCGCGTTGGATACCCATAAGGATCGGTGAATTATTTGACGAAAAAAACAACTATTTATTTCTGTTTTTCCTTATATTTGCATAAAATCAGAAACATCTATGATATTTGAGGACTTCAGAAAAGCGTTTTTTGACCAGATAAGTTTCACATCCAATCAGGTAAAAGCCTGGCATCCCGGTTTTGATAAAAACAATCTGGGGCGCTGGACAAAAAAAGGCTATCTGATCAAACTCCGAAACGGGTATTATACCTTTAAAGAGCATATCTCCAAACAAAATATTCACTTATACCTGGCCAACCGGATTTATCGCCCTTCATATATTAGTTTGCATACAGCCCTGGCATTTCACGGGTTAATTCCTGAAGCGGTAACACAAACAACCAGTGTAAGCACATTAAAAACAGCCCGTTTTAGTAATACCACCGGTATTTATTCCTATAAAAACATAAAAACAACCCTCTATTTTGGATTTGAACAACTTCCCTACCTCAAAGAAAGAAGCATTTCAATGGCTACACTGGAAAAAGCCCTTATTGATCTGCTTTATTTATATCCTTTTTACAACACCATAAAAGAACTTCAGGAATTACGGCTTAATGAAGATATTTTGGTTGAAACATTCCATTCTGAGCGCTTTTTGTCCTTTCTCGATCGAACCCAATCGGGGGTATTAAAAAAAAGAGCCAAATTGCTTTTAAACGTTTATAACATCCATTAATCAATCATGATACGGCTTGAACAACTGAAACCTTTTTTTCCTCCCTACTTGTGGGAAAATCCTTCCCACAGAAAATATATTGTTAAGGAGTACATTCAGTTGCTTATACTCGACTATCTTACAACAACGACTTTTTTAGAAAAGATGGCATTCATTGGTGGTTCGAACCTGCGGCTGGTAAAAGGAATTGACCGGTTTTCTGAGGACCTGGATTTCGATTGTAAAAACTTTTCAGGGAATGAATTCAATACCATGACCAACGGTATTTCGGAATTTTTAAAACGGATGGGATTACGCGTTGAAACCCGTGATAAAAAGAATGATAAACTGAAAGCATACCGGCGTAACCTCTTTTTTCCTGAACTGCTATTTGATCTGGGTCTCTCGGCCTACAAGCAGGAACGGTTTTTAATCAAGATTGAAAGTCAGGATTATCAAATACTGTATCAAAAGCGAATGGCCACCATAAAAGGATGTGGCCTCTATTTTACATTTCCTGTACCTGCCGATGACGTACTGTGTGCCATGAAACTATTCGCTTTACTGTCGCGCCAAAAAGGAAGGGATTTCTACGATGTCATGTTCCTGCTGTCACAAACAACTCCCAATTTTGATTTTTTGCATGCCAGAGGGGGTCCCGGAAATTTGTCAAATCTTAAAGTCACCCTACTGAAAATGCTGGATTCAGTTGACTTACAACATAAATCCAAAGATTTTGAACATTTGGTTTTTCATCAAACCAGCACAAGAAAAATACTGCATTTCAAAGAGTTTATCTTGGAATTATAACAAAGAGAACAGAAAAGATCAGTAAAAGGATCAGTAAAAGGATCAGTAAAAGATTACTGGATTTTCGGAATAAATAGAATCAAGAACCAAGAGCCAAGAGCCAGGAATCAAGAGCCAGGAACAAGGACTGAAGGACTGAAAGACTGAATTACTGAAGGACTGAAGGACTGAATAAACTGAATAAACTGAGTAAACTGAAACTGAAAACCGACAACTGAAAACTGATAACCGATAACTGATTCAGTGACACCCAGCTTTCAGGATCCGGCGTCTGCCGGAGAACTGAAAGGTGAAGGTGGAACTAATCCCGATTTCCTATCGGGAACTGACAACCCTCCTTCGCCAAGGCTACGGAGCACAAAGCAACTGATAACAAGATCAATGTGGATCAATATAGATCAATCAATGGATCAATAAACTGAATAAACTGCCTCTCAGTCTTAACCTTAACCTTAACCTTAACCTTAACCTTAACCTCAACCTCAGTCTCAACCTTGGACATTGTATGGTGTTTAAAGACATCCTGGTTATTTTTACTATTAAATATGGCTTGGCCGAAGTCACATATCATCCATCGAAAATCCCTTCAATTTGACGCTATAGGATGAAAGTTCTTTTTTAATGGTTTTTACTTTTTCTTCCAGCCGCGCAAGATTAATTTTTTGAGAATTACGTTTTATTTCTGCAACAATAGCGGTTCTATCCAGTTTGTTGAGAGCAATGATATCAATTTCGTTTTGACCTTTTTTGTCCCAATAACTACCAATATCTGTTATACGCTCGTTTTCAGCAATTTTTTCCCTGAAGTATTTTTCTAAGGTCAGGCCGCTGAACTGTGTATAATTTTTATTGATATATTCCCTTAACAGGTCGTATTTACTCATTTCCAACAAGGATTGATTGGGAAAAATAAAGCGAAACCAAAATCGTAAATAATTATCGCTAAGACTCCATCGTGTATTTCTGCTTTCAGGTTTTGAAAACATGGGTTTGTTTTTGCTAATCAAAGAAAACGATTTTTCAAGATTTACCAGATAGGCTCCGGTATTCTTTCCAATGATGGAATCGATTTCGCTTTGTATAGTTTTTCCAGATGCAATCAACTGGAGTATGGAAAAATAGGTGCCGTATTCTTTGCCAAACTCTGAAATAAGCAAATCTTTTCCTTCTCCCAGAAATGGAGAATCAGGGCGTAAAAAAAAGTCAAACATCTGATTTGCTGTTATTGCACCGGCATCCATCAGGAGTGTAATATATTTCGCCACCCCTCCGGTAAGAGTATACAGACAAAGCAAATCTTCCTGTGAATATTTGGGGTTATTATCTTTGAGTATATCTTTTATCACACTTATTGAAAAGGGCTTTAGTACAATTTTTGAAGTGAGTCGGCCAAATAACGGTTCTTTTCTGTCTTCGAACAGTTGCATCATCATTGAATAGATTGAACCACAGACTATAAAATTGATTTTAGCGTTCTCTTTGTATTGGTCCCATAAGTTCTGAATGTCGCTGAAAATGGATGAATTAACCCTTTCAAACTCCTGAAATTCATCAATGATCAGGGTAAACTGGTTTTTTGTGGCGTAAATCATTAATTGCTCAAAAAGATCACTTAATTGTGCAATATTGCCGAAAATGCGCAACCCGAGTGATTCTTCTGCCTCCTGTTGAAATTGACTGCACAGTAGCGTTTCGTTTTTACGGGAAACAAATAAGTAGAGGTATTTTTTCCCCTTAAAGGTTTCTAATAACAAAGAAGTCTTGCCAATGCGACGACGTCCTACCATAACCGTAAAACAGGCCGTTCTTTTTGACTGCTTAAGATTCCTGTTGAGCAATTCCATCTCTTTTTTTCTGTCGTAGAATTTCATGTTTATGCAATAACACTATTTTATGTAATGGACATTAATATAATGACCGTTACAAAAATAAAAAATTATTTTAATTATTTGTATCTATGGGAATAATTTCTTAATAAACTATCCCCTGCGCTGGCGCGGATTTATAATCCGTGCCTCAGGGTTACCAGCAATGGCACAACTTGTCCCGAAAATTCGGGAGATTACAAATCTGAGCCAACAGAGGGGTGAGTGGCATCTCAATAGTATCAGGAAAGGGATACCAGCCTGACGGCAGACGGGGCCCCTGATAATAAGGGGAGAGTATAAGGTAACCTCGCGGTAAACCACGAGGAATTGATAGATTAAAATTAACAATTATAATCATATGAAACGAACAGAAAAAGAGTATGGACACAATAATCATCAAACCAAAAGATAAAGACGAACTTAATTTTTTTCTTGAGCTGGCAAAAAGGCTCGGCGTCAATGCTAACACATACGAACAAATGCAGGACGAGCAACTCCTGAAAGCAATGGAAGAAAACCGTAAAACACCAAAAACAGACAAAAAGAAAGCATTGGATACATTCCACAACATACTAAACGACAAAAAACAAGACTACCATAAATGAATGTCGAATTCCTTAGCGGATTTGTAAAAGACCTGGCAAAAACAATGCTCGATTGTATCCGGCTTTTTGAAGAGGCAAATAACCTGAATGAAATCCCGAACATAAAGATAATGACCTGCCATGCAACGGCATATCGTTACCGAAAAGGCAAATACAGAATTGGTTTTTATTACGAAGAAGGCACAGTCTTATTTGCTGCATTTGCACCGAGGGATAAAATTTACCGGATATTTCCATGATCTATGGCAATCCCATTCACTGGCGTAATCCCGACTGATTTTATCCGCTCACTGTGTTCGCATGATTGATTACAAGAATGTTATTGATAACGAGAATAACATTCCATGTTATCTCCCGTTATCAACAACAAATCATCATCATGATCAAAATAAAATAATAAGAAACCCAATCATCGCTTTTCAGGCATGGTCAATCGGACACGAAGCGGAGTCCCGATTTCCTATCGGGAACTGACAACCCTCCTTCGCCAAGGCTACCGAGGACTAAGCAATCGACAACAATGATAACAATTGAACGATGTTGTGCACCAGATGCTTAATGTTGTCGATAAAAACAGCAAGCAACGAAATAATGGTTTTCACAACATTGCCATTACGCATTTCAAAGAAAGAGAGCAATTAACCCAACTTTTATCGCTCATATAGTAAAATACTTTTGTTCACACGGCTTTTTACATCACCAAAAACGAAATAGGCCTTCGAAATGCAAGTAAAATTCGGCATCAAGGGCGCCACTACCAAACCCGAAAAATAGGAGTAAAAACACGCAATAATTGGAAGTGGAACATTGCAATAACTTCTTCCGAAAACTGCTACAGAGCCTGTGATGCAAATCCTCAAGATCATCAATGCGTAAAAAGATTGAGTGTTTATTTGTAAACTATAACCATGTTAAATTGTAAAATAAAGCCCTTTTTGTATCTTTGTGTCTTAAAAAGAATCTATGCGTTATCATCCAAGAATAATAGAAACAGAAATTGGACTAAAACTTAATACTTCGGGAGCAGTGTTGATAAAAGGGCCTAAGTCATGCGGAAAAACTGAAACTGCGAAACAATTTGCAAAAAGTATTTTACAGGTAGATAGGGACGAACAGGTTCCGGTAGTGATGGGTATCGATCCTAAAATTTTATTGTCGGGAGCTACACCACGATTGCTTGATGAATGGCAGGAACAGCCTAAATTGTGGAATTATGTTCGCCATGAAGTAGATGATAGAAGGGAAAAAGGACAATTTATTCTTACCGGTTCGGCAAATCCCGGTGAAGACGTAAAAATGCATAGTGGAGCCGGTCGATTTACGGTTGTTGAAATGCAAACGATGTCGTGGCAGGAAATGGGATACTCATCCGGTCAGATTAGCATGGAACAACTCTTAAAGGGGAATGAACTTTCTTTTAGCAGCACAGATCTTCCACTCGAATGGATTATCGAAAGAATGATAAAAGGAGGTTGGCCCGCTCTGTTGAACATGTCGCCCGGGGATGCTATTATATTGAATCGGGGCTATATAGATTTATTGGCAGACATAGACATAAGCAGGGTTTCCAACGTAAAAAGGGACCCGCTGAGAGTTCGTACGTTGCTTCGTTCCGTTGCCCGAAATGTTGCAACTCTGGTAAATAACTCAACGATTGCAAAAGACATAAAATCAGTCGAAGATGCGGATATATCGCGCCCGACAATAATTGACTATCTGGATGCGTTATCCAGATTGATGATTTTTGAAGAACAACCAGCATTTAATACACATTTACGATCGGCAAATTCCCTACGAAAATCTCCAAAACGGCATTTTTGCGATGTGTCACTTGCCATAGCAGCGTTGAAATTAACAAAAGAGGCATTGATGAATGACCTGAAATACTGCGGTTTCTTGTTTGAGTCGCTGGTTTATCACGACTTGAAAATGTATGCACAGGCCAATGATGCCGACGTTTTTCATTACCGCGATTCTACGGGTTTGGAAATTGATGCCATCGTTCAACAAAGGGGTGGTGCCTGGGCTGCATTTGAAGTAAAACTGGGTGTTGGGATGCATGATGAAGCAGCAAAAAACTTATTGAAACTATATAATGTAATTGATCCGACAAAATCTTCAAAACCAGCTTCTTTAAATATTGTTTCAGGTACTGGAATGAGTTACACGCGACCTGACGGAGTCAATGTGATTTCGTTGGCTGCGCTGGGGAAATAGGTTTATATTTGTGCTCATATCGATAGTGCAAATAGGATTAAGGGAATAAAAACAAACTACTCCAAACCTGGAAAGATGATGCAAGAAGATCAATGAAGATCAGTGTAGATCAATATGGATCAATATGGATCAGTAAAGATCAGTAAAGGTTACTGGTTGTCGTTGTTGTCCGCTTCGCGTTGTCATGGTTCTGGCTCAGTAGTAACAAAACGACAAACTGACAACTGGATCAATATGGATCAATATAGATCAATATGGATCAATATGGATCAGTCCCGCTTCATTTCAATCAGCGGGATCAATACAAACAAGAGGATATGGAAAGTACGGCTCCAAATTCAATAATTCCGACGCAGTCGGAATAAGCGCGTTGGCCGGAAAAAGTGTGGATTTACATTTTTTCGTCAGGCAGCGGGTAGTCACGAACTATGGTATAATTCAAAGAATTGTTATAAACCAGCTTTGTAAACCAATACGATAAGTCAAAAATACATTCTTTTTTGTATTTTTATAAAAAAATAACAATTATGAATATCCAAAATGAAATAATTCTATCAGAATTGAAAAGCCATTTAATTAAAAATTATGGTGATTCTGTTAAAGATGTTATTTTATTTGGCTCACAAGCACGTGGTGATTCAAAGAAATTTTCAGATTATGATGTTTTAATAATATTAAAAAACGATTATTCCGGGAAAGATGAAAATAAAATCCTTGATTTATGTTATGATATTGATTTAAAACACGACATTTTATTGGATGTCCATATAATTTCAGACAAAGAATTAAAAACAATTCGTGGTAAACAGCCAATTTTTATTAATGCTATAAAATCAGGAATTTACGCATGACAATTGAGAATGAAGATAGGAAAAATTTATTCATGAAGGATTAATCGATTCAAAATATGGGAAAATAATCAATAAAGCATTTAACCGTAGGACAAAAGGTGATTATGACACATATGTTGAATTTGAAAATGATATTATAAAGGAAATGTTCGATGAAATGAAAGAATTTATTTCTACCATTGAATCTTTCTTAAATGAAAAAATAAATTGAATATCTTTGAAAAAAAGATTGAATGCGACTTTCAGAATCAGAAATAGCTGCCATCAAAAAAGCTGCCCGCGAAGTGTGGGGCAGCAATGCCGCAGTTTATTTGTTTGGGTCCCGTACCGATGACACACAAAAAGGGGGCGATATTGATCTGTACATTCAGTTGTCTGACGAATCAGCCCCTGAAAAACTAATCGTGCAAAAAGCTAAATTCCTTGCAAAACTTGATGTATTGCTGGGAGAACAAAAAATTGACCTTTTGGTAAAAACCAGGTACAATAAAAATCTGCCGATCATGAAAACAGCACAATCATCAGGAGTAGAACTATGATTAAACCGGATTTAAATGACAAACTGATCCGGATTTTTGATACCTGCGACCTGCATTTAAAACGCATGGATTTCGCAAAATCGAAAGTCATTCCGTTTATTCCTCTAAACTGGGATACCTACTATACAATGGATGAGGAAACAATCAGCTTTCTTGATCAATTTATATTCCGTTACGCCAAATTACAGGATTTGATGGGAAACCGGTTGTTTCCATCGTTAATGGAAGCACTGGCTGAACCTGCTTCAGATAAAACATACATCGATATATTAAACCGCCTTGAAAAATTATATATTTTGAATTCAGCCTCCGGGTGGATACAGCTTCGAAAAATAAGAAATGATATTGCCCATGAGTATCCAACTGCGCTCCCGGAAAGGATAGAAGGAATGAACATTTTATTTCAAAGCCTGGATGAGTTAAGAGAGATCATTGAAAGATGTAAATCTGTTTTCAGATAGGGGCCCCTGGCACGGATTTACTAAAAAATGATAAGGTGGGAAGGGGATTCAAAAGATCAATGGATCAGTTCCGCTTCACTGCGTTCAGCCCCGAAAAATCGGGGCAGGCAAGGATTCCTGCCTGTCGGCAGACAGGAGTTCCACCATCGTCATTTCATTCGCTACGCTCTGAAATGCCGGGTGTCACTAAGATCAAAAATTCCGATGCAGTCGGAATGCCTCCGCCTAAGAAAAAATCGTTCTGGCGCATGGGCGTGAGACCGCCACGGCTCCTTACGTCGCCTCGCGGAATCGTGCTTCTAACAACACAAGATAAAAAATACCCGTGCACAAAACTTCCTTAGAAGCAAGATTCAGCGAGGAAGGGAGGAACGAACTTGCGAAGCTGTCTCACGAATTTGAGCACACACATAAAAAAAACATGAAAAAAATCATAAAAAAATTTTGACTTTTAAAATCCTATTTTTTATCTTTATCTGCGTAAAACCCATAACCCGTTGAAATGAAGGATTGTATCCGGATACCAAACACATGCATCTCTTTTCAAAAATATTCTCTCTTCCTGTTTCTGTCATTCCTGTGTCTGTTTTCTTCGTTGGCCGTATCAGCACAACTTAATCCCGGTGATATCGCCTTTACAGGGTACAATGCCGATAATCCGGATCAATTTTCTTTTGTTGCCACAACTTCTCTTTCTTCAGGGGAAGTCATTTATTTTACCGACCGGGGATATGCCGATGAAATTCCTGGCTGGACAACTGTGGAAGGGATCCTGAAATATACTGTGTCCCCAGCAGGATTGGCAACGGGCGACATGATCGTTATTGAAAATGACGGGGGATGGGCTGTCATTCAGGGTACCGGGACCATCGAAAGTGTGAGCGGAATTTTTTCCCTGGCAAGTACCGGAGAGCAGATCTTCGCTTTCCAGACTGAAGATACGGAAGATTATTCCCCTTCATTTATTGCAGGCATCCACTGCAATTATGAAGAAGAGGCAGGAGAAGAGAATGGCATTACAGATCAGGAAAACTGGGATCATGTGACTGCCGCAAACAGTAACAATGCCATGTCTGATCTGCCAGATGTCCTGACCAATGGAACGAATGCCATCTGGGTTTACGGTGAATATGGTACGGGCCGAAAATACGAATACGACAACGGGAAATACAACAATACCATTACCCAGGGCACAAAAAATGAGATAGCAACAAGTGCCAATGCACTAACAAACTGGGCGGGTCATAACACTGACCGGTTTATCCTTGGGTACCCTCTGATTTCCAATACCACTGCTTCCGGCATATGGAACGAACCCTCCACATGGAACAACGGCATTCCGGGCAGGACAACGGATGCAACGATCAGTCATCCGGTAACGGTTACGGCTGATTGTGCAATCCACAGCGGGGTGATCGCTCCCGGAGGCCACCTGGGCATCCAGCCGGAGATCACCTTTACCGTCACCGGACTTCTGACCATCCAATCGGATGATTCCCAAAGCGGTTCCCTGATCCCGGAAGGAACGCTTGCAGCTGAAGTAGCCTGTGAGCGCTACCTGAGCGGCGACAGATGGCACCTGATAGCACCCCCGGTGAGCAGTCAGGAGATCGCCTCCTTTTTAACGGATGCGGGAAACAACATCCCCCTGAATGGCAGCAACCGGGCTATGATGGATTTTCATACTGCTACCAATAACTGGGCCCCGTACTTCACCGATGCCACCCTGGGCAGTTTTGTTTCAGGAAACGGATATGCCATCCAGCGGGAGACCGACGGTACGGTAACTTTCCGGGGGGCTGTCCTCACCGGGACTGTGGATGTCACGGTCTCCGATGACGGAAACGGCTGGAACCTCACAGGCAACCCCTACCCTTCGGCTATCTATGCCACACACACTGCCCATGAAACCCACAACTTCCTCGACGGGAACAGCAGCACCCTCGATCCCAGCTATACAGCCCTCTACCTGTGGGATGAACAGGAAAATTATCCGGGAGGACGAAACGATTACAAGATCATCAACAACGCAGGCTCAGGATCCCTGGTGCAGCACTACCTCCAGAGCGGACAGGGATTCTTCGTGAAAACCCGGGAAGGAGCTTCCTCCATCACCTTCACAAAAGAGATGCGAACCATCGGAAACGGAACAGCTTACAAAGCCGGGGAAGAGGCATGGCCGGAGATTATCATAGCCCTTCACGCGAAAGACAACGCTTCCGCAACATCCCTGCTCTTCAACGACTCCATGACCCCGGGTCTCGATGTGGGATACGACGCCGGAGCATTCCAGACAAACAGGGATCTCTTCATCTATTCCAGGCTGGTGGAAGATAACGGAGTGGATTTTGCCATTCAGTGCCTGCCCGCAAATTTCGGGGACCCCCTGACCATCCCCCTGGGCACCGAAGCTTCTGAATTTTCAGAAGTTGAATTTTTCGTATATACAAAACAATGGCCTGACGGAACAAACATAGTCCTGGAAGACAGACTGAACCAGGTTTCCATACCCTGCAACGAAAACACAGACCCCTACCATGCCACGCTGAGTGAACCCGGAACGGGAAGGTTCTTCCTGCACGTAGGGAAAAAGGTGTCGGCAGCAGCACCGGCATACCCAAACAACCTGACGGTTCTGCCGGTACCGGCTGCCAACAAACTGATCCTCTCCGGAATGTCAGGTGAAGAGGCTTTTATCACAGTGTACGACCTTGCGGGGAGGAAGGTGGCCGAATACAGGCTGCCGGCAGGGGGTGAAACAAACCGGCTGGATTTTACAGGCCGGAAGAACGGGATCTATATGATTCGTGTGAAAGCAAACAACCGGTTGACCCATAAAAAATTTGTATGGGTGAGATAAACTGAATGAATGAACAAACAACCAAAGAAAGAAGAAAACAGGGCGAAACAGGATATCACCCGGCGGGAAGTATTGAAGAAAGCCGGGAAATATGGTGCGTGGACAGCCACAGCGATGCTGACAGTGCTTAGTCCAAAGGCATCACAGGCAGCCTCACCCGCCCCACCCTCACCACCCAAATGGGGATAAAAGGATGGCATTTATTGGAATGGAAAGTATCTCCCTCAAACAACCCGGAGCCCTTTGCTTCTGAAAGCGTAAAGCGGAAAGAAGGAAGGGTTCCTTTTTTTGAAGAAGATCAATATGGATCAATAATGGATCAATAATGGATCAATATGGATCAATAATGGATCAATATGGATCAGTATAGATCAGTATGGATCAGTGTAGATCAGTATGGATCAGTGTAGATCAATTTAGATCAGTTTAGGTCAGTGAGATCAATAGATTAATAATAAAAACATAACCTATGGCAACACATGAAAATCTGGATATTTGGAAACAATCCATCGATTTTGTATCATCTGTTTATCTTTCTACAAAAGACTATCCTTATGAAGAAAAATATGGCTTGGTTTCACAAATGCGTAGAGCCGCTATCTCTATTCCGTCTAATATTGCTGAAGGAGCAGCGAGAAAGACAGATAAAGAATTCGTACAATTTTTGCATATAGCACTGGGATCGCTTTCTGAATTAGATACTCAGTTGATTATTTCTGAGAACCTGGGATTCAGCAATACTTCTGATCTAAGAAATAATTTAAGAAAGATTAAAATAAAATTACTTAACTACATTAAGTATATCAGCTCATTACAACAAAAGTAGAGACCCGATTAATCCCATTAATCCCATTGATCCCATTGATCCATTGATCCATATTGATCCATATTGATCCATATTGATCTACCCTGATCTACCCTGATCTACCCTGGATTCGTATTCGCTAAATGAGACTCCCCTTCCCCGCTACGCGGGACCTCCCCTACTTCGCATAATTCACCGCCCGGGTTTCGCGGATCACGGTGATCTTGATCTGCCCGGGGTAGGTCATTTCATCCTGGATTCTTTTGGCTATATCGTACGACAGCTGTTCGGCCTCCTGGTCGGTAATCTTTTCAGCTCCGGCAATCACCCTCAACTCCCGGCCGGCCTGGATGGCATAGGTTTTCATCACTCCCGGATAGGAAAGCGCCAGGTCTTCCAGGTCTTTGAGCCGTTTGATATACGACTCCACGATCTCGCGGCGTGCTCCCGGACGGGCTCCGGAGATGGCATCGCATACCTGTACAATGGGTGCCAGCAGGCTCTGCATCTCCGTTTCGTCATGGTGGGCACCGATGGCATTGACTACATCCGGCTTCTCCTTATATTTCTCGGCCAGTTTCATACCCAGAATGGCATGGGGCAGTTCCGGTTCATCATCGGGCACCTTGCCGATGTCGTGCAGGAGTCCGGCCCGTTTGGCCTTCTTGGTGTTCAGTCCGAGTTCCGCGGCCATCACAGCACTCAGGTTCGCTACCTCCCGCGAATGCTGGAGAAGGTTCTGCCCGTAGGATGAGCGGTATTTCATTTTCCCTATGAGGCGTATCAGCTCCGGATGCATGCCATGGATCCCCAGGTCGATGGTCGTGCGTTTCCCGGTTTCTATGATCTCCTCTTCGAGTTGTTTTTTCACTTTGTTGACCACCTCTTCGATGCGTGCCGGGTGAATCCGTCCGTCGGTGACCAGTTGGTGAAGCGCCAGACGGGCAATCTCACGGCGCACCGGATCAAAAGCCGAAAGCACAATGGCTTCAGGGGTGTCATCCACAATGATCTCGACGCCCGTAGCGGCCTCCAAAGCCCTGATATTCCTTCCTTCACGCCCGATGATCCGTCCTTTGATCTCATCGCTTTCAATATGAAAGATCGTCACCGAATTTTCTATTGCTGTCTCTGTAGCCACCCGCTGAATGGATTTCACCACCACCTTCTTGGCTTCCTTGTTGGCTGTCTGCTTGGCTTCCTCCACAATCTCGTTGATGTAAGCCATGGCTTCCGAGCGGGCCTCCTCCTTCAGTGATTCCACAAGCTGGGCCTTGGCCTCCTCGGCTGACATCCCCGTTAAAACCTCCAGCTTATCAACCTGCTGACGGTGCAGCTTTGCCAGTTCCTCATTTTTCTGCTCCAGGACGGCCAGCTGGTTGTTCAGGTTCTCACGGATGATGTCATGATCTTTCTTCGTGATCTCAAATTCCCGGATCCGGCGCTGCAGATCCTCCCTCCGTTGATTCAGGGACGTTTCCTTCTGGGTTAACCGGTTCTCCTGGGCACCGATCTTGCTGTTTTTCTCGTTGATGAATTTCTCGTGCTCGGTCTTCAACTGAAAAAATTTCTCCCTGGCCTGCAGGATCTTGTCTTTCTTGATCACTTCCCCTTCTGCATGTGCTTCTTCCAGCAGTTTTTCCTTTTTTTTCTTCAGGGCTTTATCCCAGATATAGTAGGAAATGAATCCCCCTGCTACTAATCCGGCAACCGCTCCTATGATTGTTCCTAACATACTTTTTATATTTTACGTTAAACCTAAAAATAAAACCGCAATACACCCCTCCGGTGATTTTCCTGAGTTGGCAGATTGCGGTTTTCGATATGATATAGTCGGAGGTTATACCCTGCTTTTCCTGTTCAGAAAAGCGGATACATCCTCATTTACATTCTTTATTTCTTCCAGGAGAAGATCGTATTTTTCGTCCTTTTTCCCGTTCAAATATTTCAGCACAAATTGAAAAGCAGCCATTGCCAAAATATCCTGTGAATCCTTATCGGCATACTGTTTTTGAAATAGCAACACCTGTTCGTTCAGTATTTTCGCAGCATGCCTGTACTTCTCCTCATCCTTTCGTTCGACAACCAATGGGTATCCCCTGTTGCCGATCACTATATTTATTGAAAGTTTGTCTTTCATGCAACCATTACTTATTCAGCAATGCGATACATTTATCGATTTCCCGCAATAATTTATTAACCTTTCGTCTGGCTGTCCGTTTGTCTTCGTATCCGGATTCCCAATAGCCAGCTATCCGAAGGTTTTCATATTTATCCGCCAGTTTTGATTTTTCCTCCTCAAGAATTTCAATTTTCTGTTCCAATTCCCGGATCGTCTCCCCGAGTTGTCTGTTTTCATCTTCCAACGCTTCGTAGCGGGCAAACAACCCGGCGATCCTGTTTTTCAATTCCCTGATCAGAATTAAATCATCGCTGGCCATTTTTGCTGCATTTCCGTAACAAAGGTAATATTTTTACGCTTCCGTAAAAATCTATCTTCTTCTTTATGGATGAATCTGTTTTTTACAACCGGTATATTTGTATTTTTACACGTTGTGGTATTAAAGAGACATGCATGAGGTATTTTGTTTTTCTTTTTTTTCTGGTCTTTTCTTTCCCGGTTGTTTCCCAGGAACATTTTTTTTCAGAACCGGTAAGAATACCCATTCAGCTAACCGGCAGTTTTGGTGAATTGCGGCCCGATCATTTTCATTCGGGAATTGACATCCGTACGGGGGGCAAAACCGGACTGCCGGTATATGCGGCTGCCGACGGGTATGTATCGCGTGTTGCGGTGTCGCCGACAGGCTTTGGCCATGCCCTCTATATAGATCATCCCAACGGAACAACGACCGTCTACGGACACCTTGAAAGGTTCCGGGAGCCGCTGGCCTCCTGGGTGAAAGAGCTCCAGTACCAAAAGGAAAGTTTCAGTCTGTATATGTCGCCACCTCCCGGACAATTCAGGGTCGCACAAAATACACTGATCGCCTGGAGCGGCAACAGCGGAAGCTCCGGCGGTCCCCACCTCCATTTTGAGATCCGGGACCAGAAAACCCAGGATCCCCTGAATCCGCTGAATTTCAACCTTCCGGTGGAAGACCATAAAGCACCTGAGATCCTCGGACTGGCCATCTATCCGCTGGATCAGCATGCCCATGTATATTTTACCAACCGGATAAACCGGTATGACGTGGTTTTCTACGACGGGAAATACCACCTGAAAAACAATCCGGTGATCCCCCTGTACGGAAAGACCGGCTTTGGCCTGGAAGCCATGGATTACCTGGATGCCAACTGGAGCAGATGCGGAATTAACTTTCTGGAGCTTCGAGTAGACGGTGAAACCCATGTTTCCTTTGCTTTGAACCGCTTTTCGTTTGCTGAAACAAGGTACCTGAACAGCCTGATCGATTATGCCTACTACACCACCCACCGGAAGCGTTTCTACAAAACATGGAAAGATCCGGGCAACAAACTGGACTTTTATACCCTCCGGAACAACGATGGTTCCCTGTTGTTCAACGACAACCAAACCCATTCCGTGGAACTGCTGGTTAAAGATTCATACGGTAACACATCGGTCCTGGAATTTACCGTCAGGAGCGTCTTCAAAGAGACCAAACCCCAGGCAGAAGGGGGATTTCAGAAGTTTTACCACAACCGGTCCAACACCTTTGAAGCCGAAGGGATCCGGCTGGTATGCCCCGGGGATGCGTTTTATACCGATTTTGAATTTGTGTATGATATCCGCTATCAGAAGGAACATCCGGCGTTCTGTTCCGACATACACAAAATACACAAGTCCACAACGCCGGTACATACCTCACTGCACCTATCCATAAAACCAAAAAGTCTTCCTGCCCATCTGCAGGAAAAAGCCCTGATTGTCGCGGTGGATGAGAAAACCGGAAAGGCAGGTTCCGCCGGAGGATCCTATGTTGCTCCCTATGTTACCACGGACATCCGGGCTTTCGGGAGTTATGCCGTGGCTGTGGATACCATCCCCCCTTCCATAAAGCCGTTAAGCATCAGGAACCGGAATACCCTGACTGAGGTTGAACAGATCCGGTTCCGGATCGATGACGACCTCTCGGGCATAAAAAGCTACAGAGGCACCATCGATGGCAAGTGGGTCCTGTTTGAATACGACGCCAAAAACCGGCTGATCGGGTATACCTTCGACAACGAAAGAATGGAATTCAATAAGAATCATCAGCTGAAACTGGTCGTCCGCGATCAAAAAAACAATACCTCCGTATACGAAGCTTCGTTTTTTAAATAAGAAGATCAAAGAAGATCAAAGAAGATCAATGTGGATCAGTATGGATCAGTCCCGCTTCATTTCAATCAGCGGGATCAATGTGGCTCAATGTTGATCAAAACCAGCAACCAGCAACCAGCAACCAGTAACCAGCAACCAGCAACCAGTCCCGCTTCACTGCGTTCAGCCCCGCGGAATTTTGCATCTAAGAGTCATTCTGAGAAGCCTGTCAAAGAATGAATAAAATT